>ENA-UOJO01000901-UOJO01000901.1-human-gut-metagenome-genome-assembly--contig:-P57-NODE-901-length-41946-cov-10.113079_pt1 | contig 41946 bp, 32 predicted proteins | sample MGYA00242351_ERZ723898 | MGnify/ENA metagenome assembly ERZ723898 | reverse complement strand
TTAATCCAGTTTGAATAAAGCGCGTACCGACATATCAAGTGTCTGATATCTTGGCAATTTTGCCTTATTATTTTTAATGTAGAAGTTTATGGTTCTTCTTGCTGATTTTGTTGTGCTTCCATCTTTCCACTCATTTAAATATTTCTTTGGATAATAGAAATAGTATTCATGCATATTCTGTACACCTTCATAAACACACTTTCCATCCTTAAGTGTAGAAACAATTTCTGCATCCGTATCCGCATCATAAATACGCTGTACATAATGCGTTGCACCGTCTGCTTCATAGTAAATGGAACACGTAAGTGTTGTACTGATTGCATTCAACTCTACCGGACTAAAACGGACTTTAATGTAATCATTGTTGTCCGCGCCCTGACCTTCAAACTGTACTTTACCTGACGCTGATGAGGAACCTGATGTAGTAGCATCATCATTATATTCATCATTTGCAGTCATCTGATAATTCATCGTATTAACATCCGTAATCTCTGCATCCGGATTCATGATCTCAATCATCGGTGGTTCATAGGACGCACGGTAAGCAGCAATCATCGTATTGATAAAAAGCTTAGCCTCCATATCCTGTGTAATTGTTGAATGACCAACACCAGAATAGAATATATTTCCCTTACTGTAAATATAATAATTATTTGCAGCATCCTTTGGAGAAACGCCATAAGTTACGGCTGTACCTGTGCCATTGTTTTCTTCATTTTTGGCACAAGTTATATGTTTACCATCATCAGCCAACGTGTACCAGACCGTAACTTTCGGATCTTCCATATTAAGCTGATACCACTGTCCATGAGTTTCTGAAATCGTAAATGATTCATCAATCTTATATGGATACTCTGTAATCTGTCCCTGATTAGACTGTTGTACCTTTGTAGTTAAATCATTCGTATTATTAAAACCTGTATGTGCGATCTCACCAAGATTACAAATCGGCTCTCCTGTTTTGCTGCTAGTTATCATATATTGATAAGGAACTTTTTGATTTTTGTTATAATCAGCAGGTATATTTGTCCAGCCCAATCTTTTCATCGCATAATAAGTAAATCCATGCGTCTGCTGAAGAGAGGCACCATTAACATCCGTTACTGTATCATAAGTAAATTTGCTCTGATAATTACTCAGTTTTTGCTTATCCGGAACATTTTTACTGATTGCCTTGTAACGGTTCATTCCCATTGTATCACGAAGCAATGTATTCGCCGAATAACCAAAATCACTCGAACTTGAATTATGTACTGATGTCAAATCATGCGTGAAAAGTACACTTTTTCCAGATGCAATAAAGAACTTAATGAAATCAACCGCTCCATTTGAATTATCAATATTTGTTTGTCCATATGTATCACCAAAACCGATAATATACATATTATATTTGTACAGATTCTGTTGATCAGGCGTCATCGCCTTACTGATTCTATCATAATCTTCATTTGAGAGATCTTGTGAATAATCATATGCTGTAAACGCTTTACTCCGTTCGTTTTTTGTTGATGTATCCTTTATGGTACCTTTAAAATAATTTTGAAAGTCCTCCATAGTAATTGTTTTGATCTTGATGGAATAATCTTCCAACTCATTATAATAATCCGAGAACAATGCATTACTGCTTAAATCTAACTTTCCATCATAAGTACCACTTTTTGGCATGATTTGGAGGACATTAATCTCTTTCTTGCCAAGACCGGACATATTTTTTGCAGCAGAACATCCCGTCTTTACAAAACGGACCGAACGATCATTTGCATTCGCTTTTACCTCATATACCTCTATCTTCCACTGAATCAGACCATAATAAAGTTTCGATAATTTACAGCTTTTTTTCTGTTCTCCATCTTTAGCGTGAAATTGCTTGCCTTCAAAATATAATTCATCATCTGCAAACTTACCATCCTGATTCTGGTCTAAGTAAATCCGATAAGAATAGATTTTATTATCCTTATCATTTACTTTGAACTTAAATGTCAACAGCGAACGATTCGCATTATCTCGTTTCAAATAGTTTGGATTTATAACGGTTTTTCCCTCTCCGGTTTCACCATTATATTTTTCTGGCAATTCTTTAAAATCGACCCCAACACTGTTTATATTCTTTACCGCAGAATAAATACCACTGATATCAGATGATTTTAGCAACGTGGTTTTCTTATCCGAAGAACTTTGATTCTGCTTAATAAAATCACAAATATTTGAATGCTGATCAATGCGCAAAGTATCCGTATCATACAAATATGGAACTGCGACTATAGGATATCCGGCATTCAGAAAATCTTTCAATTCTGCCTTCTTGATTTTCGTTATATCATTTCCCGGAAAACGTAATTCCTGTCCACTTACAACATTATTTGCGTTTGTAGCGGAATACAAAAACTCCACAGAACGGCTTCGGCCATTATTTGTATAATTAGCACCTGTCATCTTATCTCCGGTATGAAAATAAATCTTGCCATTCATTGAACTGTCTGTCCAATTTGTAAAGAGTTCATTTTGCCACTTATTAATACCTGTATCCAATAAGTTCTGTTGCACTTTTGTATATGCACCATCGTCTAGTCCCATAAAAATCATATTATAGGTACTATTTAAATCTTCTGCAGATCCAATAAACTCTGCTGTCGTCATATGCGTAATTTTGATTGTTCCTGTAAATTCCGGTATCATCATACGGATATAACTTTCCTTCAGAGAATACCCCTCTTTACTGTCATAGCAAGGCTCAATATCCAAAATCTTCAACTCACCCTTAATGTTATCAGAGTCATCTCCGTCATAACCGAGAATATATCTTACTGCATCAGACGGTGATACTTTTCCTCCTTTTTCAGGTTCATCTTTCTCTACGAAATTTTGAAAATCTTTGTATCTGTAATTGTCTGCAGTTGTATCAAGATTATCTTTCAGATATGATTGGGACACATCATTATCACTGTTGAAAGAGAAGAAACGTCGATTTACTATATTACGCTGTGTTGTAATATTTCCAACTGTTTCATAATTTTCCCACTTGTCAAGTTGCGTCCAATAATTTTCTGCCGAAGATACATCTGTACTTTCCGGATCAACTAACAAAAACGTATAGATTGACCAGTATTCTTCCTTCTGACCTCTCAACAGAAAATTTCCCTGATCATCAATTAATTTACTATCCTCATAAAGACTCTTAAACAAATCCGGCTTCATAGATAATAACATAACTGCCAGTTTATAAAAATTATTGTTGCTGATCAGATGACTTGGCGAATCAAAAACAAGACTTGTTTTTTTCAGATTCCAGTCATAAACATTTACCTTATACCCCGTTTTCATAGATCCTTTCAAAGGTCCATCTGCCTTTGTTGTATAAGTATCTGCATCCATAATAAGCGCAGCGTAATTGACATCCGCCGTAATCTTGTCATACATTTTTTTGGTAACATCCCATGTAATATCTCTGTTCTTATTATCGCTTGTGTTAACAAAGCTATCTGTAAATGTGCCTGTCGTTATCTTATAACCATCCCTATGATACTTCTGCCATACCTCCTTTAAATTGGCAACATGGCTCTTGTGTGAAACAATATACAGATCTGCATAATCTGCCCACTTTGGGTTACTGTTCAGTTCTGCTGGGGTAATCGTTTTTATGATAACAGAGTAATTTTCTGCCTCTGCATCACTTAATTTTAGAGTCTTTTTTAAGAAATTATCGTTGTTCTTGTAATAGTAATAACATGGTGTTTTGTAAATTGGATCTTCTGCCGAGCTTACTCTAGACGTATAAAAACGTGTGCCAACACCATCTAGCTTAGAATTTAATTCTTTAAGCGGCAAAAAAGTGACTTTTTCTTTCTCTTTTTCCGTCTTGCACATTGTATGCCATATTAAATTTCCATTATTATCTTTTACAATTTTATTATCACTATTTTGAGAGAAATTACCTTTGCCATCTTGTACAACCTCATAATATCCCTCATAGCTTGCACCATAATCACTTTGTTCTTTTGGTATATCCGCCGCCTTCGTATAGGCATCCGGATTACTTTCCGGTTCATCTTTGAAAAAAAATGCCTCACTCTGCTGAACAATTTCCGCAGTGTTCATTGAACCAATACTTGCCATAGCTCCACACATCTTGGAAAGATCCACCGGTTCACATCCACTGATCTGATATCCGAATTCAGAATACTCCAGATAAGGCACCACCTCAAGAATCAAAAAAGGATTTTCTTTCGTACCCTTGGCATAATTTTTTTTGCCTTGATCATACATATCCTTCTTCGTCTGCGGTATCTGCCCTAAAGAATTCACAATACCACGCGTAACAACCTGATCCCCCTCCGCATGTATTTTATTCTGGTATCCAGCCACACCAAAACAAACTGCAGCAACACCCACAATACATACAACGGACGCAAGGCAACGTTTAAATTTTTTGGTAAATCTACTTCCCATTTTTCCATGATCTGTTCGATTCTTCAAAGCAATTGCTCCCTTCTAAATCATGCACTACTGCAATGCATTTCTCAGCTTAAATTCATTCGTAATACTGTATTTTTGTGTTCCCTGTCTGAATTCCAGGGTTATCGTAACTTTTGCTTTTGATGTATCTTCCACTGCTGAAAAACTCGTCACATACTCACCAATACAATTGTCCAGTATTGCATCCGCATCCACTACATCGGTAGTATCACTGTCGGGATCTGCAATGCCATCAAATTTCTTCATATAAAGCATCTTCTTTCCCTTAAGCTTATTCGAAATCCAGAAGACACGTTTACTTGTATCGGTTTTGAGTGTTTCCGCTCCTGTCGGACGAGTCGTTGTAACCTTTCGTGGAATCTGGTAAACAGTAAGCTTATCACCAGCTGCATTTACCTCCACGCGGTTTCCTTCCATAATCCACGTTCCCATCTGTTCCATAAGAATCTGTGCTTCCGACTGCAGATCAATCGTATCCGAAGCACTGCTGTAATTTTTCTGCGCAGTGCTCAAAAGGAATGTTGCCGCTCCAACGATAATAGTTGATATTGCAATGGCAATAATCAGCTCTATCAGCGTGATTCCTCTATTATCTTTTTGCACACAACCACTTCCTTTCCGTTTGCGAATTTCGCATTCTTTTATTTCTTTCTGAATAATATCAATGTTACAAAAATAATTACTTTTCAATAAAATGTTTTCCTGTCTCACCGATCAACTTGACCTTATAGGTACCCACACCATCAATCACTATATTTGTCACATTTGTCTTTCCTGCATCGGTATCAAAGGCCGCCGACTTCTTATAAACTACCTTAATAAAATTATTTCCGTCAACTTTTGTGCCTGATTTGCTTTCCATATAGATATCGACGCGATTGTTCGAAAGTTTGACACCTTTTCTATCAAACTTTGAGCTGTCAAAACTTGTGACATCATCATTCATAATCTTCAGATAACAGCCATCGCTGAGGTGATAAATATACAAATATGGTGTATCCGCCTTACTCATCGTCTGCACCTGAAGCTTGTCCAGAGACGAATCCACTGTCTTTACTGCTTTCTCCGTATCGGCATACCGCAGATGCCCGATCAGCATCACCGATGTACTTGCCAGAATACCAATGATTGCAATGACAAGAATGATTTCTACCAATGTCACACCCTTTTGATTTAAACCTTTATGCATTCTCATTGGCTCACCTCTTAATTCTTCTTCCAATTCTCATAAGTCAGATAGGTATTAATATCCACATTTCCGGAAATATGGTCTGTCACAGAACCAACGGAACACTCCTTGAAAAACTGAGAAAATGCCGGAGAAGATGACTCCATATCCTTTTTAAACAAATCCGCAACAAGCATCTTATCGCTGGTTACTGTAACACCACTGCCGAAGGTGATTTTTCCACCGGAAATAATCAATCCCCGGAAATTTTTTGTAACATACACATCTCCTGTAGCAACAATTAATCCCTGTGAAATACCAATTGTATTCGTGATCAATGGTGAAGTATTTTTTGCAAGAACAACTCCCGTATTGTCTGTACTTCCGGAAATTGGTTCTTTGTAAGCAATATAATACTCATCCGCGCCGGATTTATGATTATCTACTGCCGCAGACATTGCCGCACGATCTACCAGAGTATCAAACAAAGGATTCTGGCTCTTGTCAATTTCCCCAGCGCTGTCCGTAATCCGGACATTCGCCGCTGTGATACTTGCATCTGTTTCTTTTAAAGAAAGTTGCAATGCCTTGTATTTGATGGCCAGCTTTGCACTGTAATCCGCATAAATACCATTGTTCGCACTGTTTGCTGCATCAATCTTCCAGTCATTAAGATCAATACTCACATGTTTTTCATCCAAACCTGCATCTGCCGCGTTTCGATATAAAATGTCCCCACGCAGAGTAAAAATCTTATTACTATCTAATACAATTGCATCGTCGGTCAGATAATCTGTCGCATAATTCTTTAAAGTAGCTGACTTTGAAGAAGTACAATACACCGTAAAATAATCATTTGCTTTCTGCTCTGTTGCAAAATTCAGATAATAATTATGAACGGTACTATGTGTTGCCTTGTCAACATAATAATATGCAACAACCGGCTTGCTGCTGTCCAGATACGACATAACATTGCTGACACCGGAAAATGTCGCAAATTCTGCCGCTCCGTCTTTTCCATCAGCAGCAACTGTCTTAAACTTTCCGGTAGACTCATTCACATAATCATTCGGCACATAATATGCCAACTGGTTGGTTCTTGCGGAAAGAGACTCGCCAAGTAATACATCATTATTTTTCGAATCACTTCCACGGGAAACAAATGTCCGTCCGGAAAGCATCAGATAATTAATATTGCTCAAATCCAGTTTACAATTCCTGGCATTAACCATCATCGCACTGTTAAACGCAGCATCCTTGGTTTCTACCTGAGAATCATAATTTTCCTGAAAATTGTATCCGTAATAATTTCCCTTAACCGTGACCGTGCTATCCACACCATTCATGGTCAAATCGTCTTCAATATAACTGTTTCCGTTGAGTTCAATGGAAGATGCCGCAGAACCGGATGGATTTCTCTTCGTCTCAACATTCGATGCCCAGATGGAAGAATTTCCATTTCCCATCACAAGAGAGGTTCCACTGTCTGTGACAATATCTCCACGGGTAATTGTTACCTTACCATTGAATGTTCCACTACCATTATTGTCTGCCAGAACGCCATCCTTGCCGGCATACGCGTTTCCGTCAACGGTAACCGGACTTGCATTAACATGAATCTGTGTATCCGCAATCAACGCATATTTCATAAATTCCTTGATTTCATCTCCACCATTGAAATTTAATTTTGGTGTTGTAAATACAAGGTCTGTCGTAATTGTTGTCTTATAATTTTGTGAATCCGTATAAGAAACTCCAACGTTTTTTAATGTAAAAGTACCCGCTTTATAATCCGCCTCGTACTTTGCCTTACCGGAAGCTGGCATCACATAATAAACCTGATCTGCCGCATCACCAATGCATTGTTTTACAATATCTGTATCATACGCAGCAATACTGTAGACAACCACTCCGGCTTCCTTCTCTTCGTTCTTTGGATTCGTACCACCCGGATTAAACGTATCCTCTAACTTTTCAATATATTTCTTTGCAAATTCATCCTGCAGATCATTACCACTGGCTGTGCTTATCACATAATTCTCCATCACATAAGTGTAAGCATCTTTTAATGCATCTGCCGATTTTTCCCCGGCTCCTGCATGCAGTGCATCCATTACCGATTCCGCACTGTAAAAATTCTTTTTTGTTCCGCGCTCCACTTCTTTCATCTGGATATTGGTAATGGTAACTTTCGTGATTACCACACCAATTGCACTGACAACCACAAGTACAATAAGCACAGCAAGTAAAGAGGCACCACGGTTTTCATTTTTTAACGATAACTTTCTCATGGTCTACTCTCCTTTCGCTGCATTGACGGTGATATACGGCTCTGCACCCGCAGTATTTCCTTCCCCTTTTTTATAAACACTGACCTGCAATGTAATCTTTCGAATCTGCGACTTATCCTCTACCAGATCTTTGGTATTTGTCACAGGAATTCCGCTGCTGTTATATACCTTTCCGTTGTTTCCATTCTTTCCAAGATTGGTCGTAACGGATGGAATGCTGATTCCCTGAACAGTAATTGTATAGGCAGGAGGTACTTCGGACATATTCTGGCAAATAATTCCAATCTCCGGATTCAATGAAGATTCTACTCCACTGCCCTTTGTAATATCAACCGTATCGTTCAATTGATTTACATTGTACAATAAGTAGATATGTTTTACCTCTTTTAAACGCTCCTCCGCATAGGATGCACATTCGTAAGTGTCATTGGAGCCAGACCCGCGTAAATCCATACATGTGTATGTACAGCTGACTTTCACGTCGTAATAGGCACCGTCCTTTTGGATATCGATGCCTATTGTTCGTTTCATTTTGTTTCGAATCTGATCACTGGTCAGTCGTGCCGACGTATTGGATTCGTAAGCCGAATTGATTGCAAGAAAATGTGTCAAAGCTTCCTGTAACTGTGCACTCTCCAGCGCCAGAATATCACTGGTATCATCAATGCCACTGATCTCAGGAATCTCTTTGGTGTTCTCTGTCGGTGTGGTTTGTGCCCTGACAACGACATCATAATTTTCGCCAATACTTCCTGCGGTGCCATAAAATACACCCTCTCCACCGACGAACTTTCCTGCACCGTCGGTCTTGCCCATATCATTGGAAATCACCGTATATCCCTGATCCAGAAGATATTGAATCGTCTCTCCGGTTCCGGCATCCGCCACAAGCACATCCTGATTCTTCAGATCCTCAAGCACTTCCTGTGCCAGCGTTGTCGCATGCTGTTTGTCCGCCATCTTGGCATTGTACTTCATAGATTCCGTAAAATAACTCAAAAGCGGAATGGAAATAATTGCAAGGATAGCCATAGAAAGGATGACCTCAATCAATGAAAAACCTGCATTATTCTGTTTTCTTCTCATAAGACACCCCTTTCTCCTGTGCATATCCTTTCATATTCTAATTTGTGCCAGATGCTGTTCCAGCGTTATTTCCAAAAATATTCTGAACACCCTTGAGCATCATGTCAAACTTCGGCTCTACATAATCCTTACCTGTGTTGGTGATTACATACATGTTAAATGTCATATCACCTGTCAATCTTCCGGTCGCACTGTCTACAGAACTTGTAAAATCGGAAATCGTCATACGATCTGAGTATTCATTCACATAGGCAAGCATATCTTTCAGTCCTTCATAAGTCGCATCATATTTCACTCCAATTGAAGCATAATAACCTGTGACTGCAGATATATTATTGGTTGCTGCATCTGTGCTGCTATCTTCTGTTGTTTCTGTATCCGTAGTGTCCTCTGTTGTATCGGAAGAACTCTCATCGGAACTTGTATCTGTTGTATCTGATACGTCCGGTGTAATCTGTAACGGATTATACATTGCAAATGTAATATTAGAAATATGATAATCGTTATGATCTTCAATATCCTGCAGAATCCAGATAACTTTCTCCGTTTTAATATCGGAAGGATATTTTGCAATAATATCCGCCTGCTTCTGTTTTAACTTTTTCATATTTTCACGAACCTGAGGCAAAGCAGCTTCCATCTGTTCCATCTGCTGTACCTGTGCCTGATCCTTTGTATTACTTTCCTCTATATCAGAAGCTTTGCTCATGTTCTTATTAAAGAAAAAGAAATAAGATGCTGCGACCATCAGGATTGCAAAGAATATAATGAGCAAACGCTTGTCAGAATCTGATAATTTTATTTTATTCATTTGTCTCTGCCTCTCCTTCCGTCGTTTCTTCTGTGTTATCTACTGCATCCCCTTCATATACAATCGGTGTATAATATGCATTCAATGTATAGGTCCATGTAGTGTTTCCCGCATCATCTGTCTCCTCTGTCATCTGCGGAATATCTAAGTCATGAAGTAAAGTCACCTCCTGAAAATTCAAAAGCATCTGACCCACAGTAACCTTTTTATCTGCAACCATATTTAAGACAACCATACTGTTGTCGGTCTCAATACTCGTCACATGAATTTCCCGTGGCAACTGTTCCTCCAACTGATTGATCAATGGAAGTAACTGTTCATTATTTCCCAAAGTTGCCCGATCAATACTTTCATATGTCTGCTCTTCTTGTTGTACTGTACTACTTTCATCATAAGTATCCTGTACATAAGAAAGCTCCTGAATCCGCTTCTGCAACTTATTTTGCTGAGCAGTAGCAACCAAAAGGCGAACACTTGATCCTAAAATTAAAAGTACACTGAGCAACGCTGCTCCTGCAAGGATTACATAAGAATTGCGCAGACCATTCTTCTTCACATCCGCAGCACGCATTTCCTTCGGTTTTGCATCAATCGGATGTACCGCAGCACCGATAACGGAAAGAAAGCCAACCGGTGTCGCAGCCTTCGGACGTTCCTTCACCTGCCCCGGAGCTTCATAAGTTCCCTGGCTCTGCGTCTGTGTAACCGCCGCTTTCTGACTCTCGCTCTTCAAGTCAATAATCGACGCAAAATTGATATCCTGAATTGGCAGCGGCATCTCCTGTGCGAACAACTTGTGCATGCCAACAAACCGGGAACCATCCCCGACAAGGTATAAATTTCCGGTAAACTCCCGCTTTACCTGATTCTGATAATACTCGATTGCCGTGTTTGCAATACGCAAATGATAGCGCAAAGACTCTGCCAGATCATCATAAGCCTCATCTGCCATCGCCTGCTGGCGCTTCATCTCCTCCTCGTCTTCCATCTTCTGTACAACCGGACGATTGAACAGTACATTATGGCTTAAAAGGAAATCAAATGCTTCATACTCATCCTTAATGTCAAGAATCGGATGATCAAGGATGGCAGAAAGTGTTGCCCCATATCCATAAGGGGTCACTCGCTGAAATACGAGCTTCTTGTTCTCTAAAATACTGATAACAGTAGCCTGCTCCTCCAACTGTACGACAACTGCATTCTGTAAAAAGCTGTCGCACATGAGCTGAACGGTACCATTGCCTATGTAATCGAATGTTTCTACCTTTAATCCCGCCAGATCCGCAAACGCACAGTAATTGCTTAACAGATTATCTGGAATTGCAACAAGAAGCAGCTTGATCTGCTTCTTTCCGTCCACTTCCTCGACATCCATCTTGCTGTAGCTTACCGTATAGTTGCTGACATCCATTGGGAAATAATCACGCATCTGTGCATCGATAATTCCTCGGATTTTATTATCCTTCACAAACGGAATCAGCACTTCACGCGTGACAACTTTCGAAGAAGACAGGGTAAATACCACTTCCTTCTCGCGGATGTTGTGTCTGCGCAGTTCCTCCTTCAAGGCATTGGCAAAACTGTCCTTGTCACGGATGTATCCATCCTCCACAGCATTCTCCGGAGTACGGAAAGCAAATGCCTGATATACTGGTGGATTTTTCTTTCGGTACTCAACCAAAGAGACCTTTGTCCACCAGACGCCGGCCTCAATACTTATTACTTTTCTGACCATTTTCATTTTCTCCTTATGTTTTTCCAAGGTGTTTCGTAGGAAAATGTACAAAAATAATTATGTTTTGTTCCTGTTCTCCAGCCTTGAGAAAAATCGCAAATCCTAATTATTTTTCTACATTTTCCATCGTTACATTTTTCAAAATCGCGGTGATAAAAATTCACCTGTTCATAATTCGCCTTTCATAGTCCCATCAGTCCCATGTACCAGTCCCAGAATCGGTTGCCCCACAAAGCTGCGATATAGATTGCTACCGACAGGTAAGGCCCCATCGCAAGTAAATTATTTTTCTTACTGACTTTCATACGAATTGTATGAATTATGGATCCTAAGATACATGCCAGGAAAAATGCAAAGACGATATTTTTTACACCGAGTACCAGGCCTGCTGTAGCCATGAGTTTGATATCTCCGCCACCGATTGCCTGTCCCGAAGAGAAATAGTACAGTGCATGCAAAAATAAGCTGACACATACCATTCCAATGAGATGGGATAAAATATGCTTATAATCATATACGGTCATAATGACACCGATCAATCCAATGAAAAGATTCATGGAGACCGGTATCTGATAAGTTCGCTCATCAATGACCGTAATTACTACGAGCGCAGATGTCATGAGACAATAGAGAACGCTGCTGAAAGTAAATCCGTTCGCCATGAAAACGATCACATACAGCACACCATTCAGAGCCTCGATCAATGGGTACTGTATGGATATCTTCGCCCCACATTGCCGGCATCTGCCTCGTAGAAATATGTAAGAAAATACAGGAACCATATCACGCCAGCCCAACTTACGTCCGCAAGTCATACAATGGGAATGACTTGCGATATTCTCTTTTCGAGGAATTCGTAAAATGCAGACATTAAGGAAACTGCCGATTACGATTCCATATAGAAATATAATTATGTAAAGAAAAATAGTAAGTTGAGTAAACATCAATATCTCCTAAATATTTATATAATTTTAAAGCTGAGTTACAACTGCATCAAATACTTCTTTTCCAGCTGCACATGATGCATCAGAATATGCCTGAGTGGTAATTTTCTTTCCAGTGATATCAATTACAACTTTTACAGCTGCAATTGTCTTTCCCTTTTTAGATCCCATCTTAGCCTTAAGATCTCCAATTGCGTCATATCCTGTAAGGTCTTTAATTTCGGCTTCAAGTGTTTGTGCTGTTGCATCAGCATTTGTGCCATAAACAATAATAGTTGTATTTGCTGTCACTTTTTCTGCATTTGATGAATATGCTGTTGTAGCTGCTGTTCCATAACTATTAATAATCTGGAAATCTTTTGCTTCTTTAGACTTATTGATGTATGGAAGTACCTGTGTACCAACAATACCAACAAGGATTGCCATAATTGCGATAACGATAATCAACTCAACAAGTGAGAAACCTTTGTTATCTTTCTTTCTGTTTGCTAACTTCTTCTGAAATTTGTTCATAATCTTCATACCTTTTCTCTCCTTTAGTATTAATTAATTATTTATTTATCATCACATACCTCATGGCAGGTATATAATAACCGTTATTTTGTTTCCGCTTCAAAAGCACTTGGATTTTGTGGTCCATCTACAGTAAGCTTTGCAGTCAGATTTCCATGCTTACATACAATGGTAATTTTATTAATTTTCTTTCCCTCTTTCGATTGAAAATTAGGTGCTTTCGTAGTAATCTCATTCATTTCCACAAACGCATTTTTTAACACCGTACTACTTGCCCCGTTATTATCTTTTGCATCGACGGTCCATCCGGAAGCACCTTTTGTCGCTGTAATCGTATAGGTCTTTGTACTATCCAATTGTTCCGTACAGCCTACAAATGCCGTCGTAGCATCTGTACAATATCCGCTGACAATCTGAATATCTTTTGCTTCTTTTGCCTTATCAATGTACGGGAGAACTTGCGTTCCTACAATTCCCACCAATATTGCCATAATAGCAATTACAATAATCAATTCCACTAATGAAAATCCCTTATTATTTATTTTTTTCATAGACTTATGCTCCGATACTGTCATACAAACTGTACATTGGCATCATGATTGCAAGTACAATTGGAACTACAATAAGTGCCATTACGATGATAATCATAGGTTCCATTGCTGCAAGTAATGACTGCGTTGCCATCTCGACTTCCTCATCGTAATACTCTGCAACTTTATCCAACATATCTTCCATATTACCGGTTTCCTCACCAATCTCGATCATGTGATATACCATCGGTGGAAAAACTCCAGTTTCCTGCAATGGTTTCGACAGAGGAATTCCTCGGCTGACCTCTTCCTGTGCTTTCTTTAACGCATTCTTGACAATCTGATTTTTCATCATATCGGTAACAAGTGCTAATGCATCAACCAACTGAATGCCCGATCCCATAAGGGTTGACAACGTTCTCGTCATACTGGCAGAAGCCGTCTTAATATTCAGCTTGCCAACCATCGGAAATTTCAATGCCAATCGTCCCATAAGGATGGCTCCATTTTCTGTCTTTTTAAACTCCTTAAAAAAGATCACCAAACCAACAATAATCGCCACCATAAAATACCAGCTGTTCACAAAGAAATCACTGATTGCCATTACTGCTAAAGTAATTCCTGGAAGCTTACCTCCAACCTCATCAAATGATGCCGTAAATGTCGGTACAATCTTAATCATCATGATTGCAACAACAACAATAATGACAACAATCAAAATTATTGGATAAATTGCTGATTTCACGATCAATCCCTTTAAATGAGCTTCCTTCTCAAACTGTCCGCCCATTCGGCTGAATGCCTTATCAATTCCACCGGTAGCCTCTCCCGCTGCCACCATCTGTACCATCAATGGTGGAAAGATTTTCGGAAACTCTGCCATCGCGGCGGATAACGTATCGCCTTTTTGTACGGCATCCCTGATATCTTCCAGGGCGGATTTGAACGTCTTGTTCTCGGTCTGTTCTGCTAACATATTCAGTGCTTCGATGACCGTTACACCTGCGTTCAATACACTTTCGAACTGCCGGCAGAAAACACTGAGTTCGCGGACACTGACCGCTTTTCCGATATGAATGTCTAAATCTTTGTTAAGTGCATTGGCTTTCGATAATGATACGATGGTGTTGCCACCGGATTTCAATTCGGCAGTCGCAACTTCTAAGTTGCTTGCATCTATGGTTCCGGTCTGTGGTTTACCATCCGGTCCAATGACTTCATACTTATAACTTGGCATATGTAAAGTTTCCTTTCCTGTCCTTTGTTTAAATTAGAACAGTTTTTCCTGCATCGTTGCTGTATCCTGTGCAAATTCTACGGCATTTGTACCGTCAATCTTATGTTTCAGATATAGGTCAAATAATGAATCATCCATGGTCTGCATGCCAAGCTTTTTGCTTGTCTGCATGATGGATGGAATCTGATGTGCCTTGTCCTCACGAATCAGATTTCGGATCGCCGGTGTACCGAGCATGACTTCGAATGCTGCCACACGGGATTTGCCGTCGACGGTCGGCAGAAGCTGCTGAGAGATAACGGCTTCAAGCACCGATGCCAGCTGGCTTCGAATCTGGTTCTGCTGATGCGGCGGAAAGACGTCGATAATACGCTCGATCGTCGGTGCTGCACCAATGGTATGTAAAGTTGAAAACACGAGATGTCCTGTCTCTGCTGCAGTGATGGCAGTAGAGATGGTATCGAAGTCTCGCATCTCTCCTACGAGTATGATATCCGGATCTTCACGGAGTGCTGCACGTAATGCGTTACCATAAGATTCGGTATCGATTCCGATTTCTCGCTGGTTGATGATTGCATGATTATGTTTGTGCAAGTACTCGATCGGGTCCTCAAGTGTAATTACATGTTCATTCCGGTTTTTGTTAATGACATCAATCAGAGATGCCAGTGTGGTTGATTTACCACTTCCGGTCGGTCCGGTTACAAGGACTAATCCCCTGCGCTTCTTGGTCAGTTCGATCACTGCCGGTGGTACACCGAGACTTTCCGGTGTCGGAATCGTCGTTCCTACAATACGAAGAACGGCTGCATATGAGCCTCTTTGATGAAAGGCGTTGACACGGAATCGGCCGATACTCGGATCTGCATATGCAAAATCGACTTCACCAAGCCTTTCCATGGTTTCTTTTTGTTTTGCATTGAACATGGATTCTACCAGTTCTTTGGTCTTGGCAGGTGTCAGGACATCAAACCCCTGCATCTCATATAATGTACCGCTGATACGGCATTTTGGCCGGACACCAACGGTAATATGTAAATCGGATGCGTTATTTGCTTTTGCTGTCGCAAGAAGCGCGTACATTGTTGTTTCCATTACATAGTCCCTTCTTTATTTTTACTCATCTTCGTCCTCGAAGGCAACACGTCGAACTTCTTCTACGGTTGTAATTCCCTTCAGTGCATATTCAATCGCACTCATACGAAGTGTCTTCATTCCATGTCTTAAGGCGATGGCTTCTAATTCGTCTGCATTCTTTCCCTGGTTGATTGCCTGACGGAGATCGTTGGTAATTGGCATGATCTCATAGATACCAATTCGTCCAAAGTATCCGGTTCCTCCGCAACGGACACATTCTTTATGTCCCGGATAACGGAGCATAACCTTGCGATTCAGGTCCTGAAGTCCTAAGGTCTTCAGATCTGCCGGAGACGCTTCATGTACCACTCCACAGTTTGGGCACACACGGCGCACCAGTCGCTGGGCGATAACACCGACGACAGAATCGGCAATCAGATAATTTTCTACTCCCATGTCTGCCAGACGTGTGATTGTGCTGGCGGCACTGTTGGTATGCAGTGTGCTGACTACCAAGTGTCCCGTAATAGATGCTTTGACGGCAATCGCTGCGGTCTCCTGGTCTCGGATCTCACCGATCATGATGATGTCCGGATCCTGTCGCAAGATGGATCGTAAGGCACTGCTGAACGTAAGTCCTGCTTTCTCGTTTACCTGCACCTGATTGATGCCGGCAACATTCGCCTCTACCGGATCCTCTACGGTAATTATGTTAACTCCCTCACCATTGAGTTCGTTTAATGCAGTATATAAGGTTGTTGATTTACCACTTCCGGTCGGTCCGGTTACAAGAATCATTCCGTTCGGGTGGCTTAATATCTTATCAAACTTTGCCAGTTCGTCGTCCGGGAATCCCAGTTCCTTTTTGTCCATGGTCAATGCCTTTTTCTTGGCAAGTCGCATTACGACTTTCTCTCCATAGACGGTCGGAAGGATGGATACTCGGATATCGTATTCCTGTCGGTCTACGATGCTGGTGGCTCGTCCGTCCTGCGGGCGGCGCTTCTCAGATATATCGAGACCACTGACAATCTTGATTCTTGCGATCAACGCTGCGTGAAGACTGATATCGTGTCGCATTGCTTCATGTAACACACCATCTACACGGAATCGGATACGTACCTGATTCTCCATTGGTTCAATATGAATATCACTGGTACGTTTATGTACTGCCTGTTCGATAATCTGTCCTAAAAGTTTAACGATAGGCGCCTGCTGTACATTGGATTCATCCTCGGCTTCGACGTTCTTATTTTTATTCTGTTCTTTTCGTTCACGGGTGTACTGTTCAGCTACCCTGAGGGCCTCTGCGTTTCCATAATAACGGTCAATCGCTGCTGCGATATCACTTGGTGTCGCAACGTAGCGTTCAATCTGCAATCCGGTAATAATGGAAAAATCATCCATCGCACGGATATCAAGCGGATCACTCATGGCCACTTTGATTACGTTCGGATTCTTCTCATGAAACTGAAAAGGAATCAGGTTGTGCTTACGAAGAACTGCTTCTTCCGTAAGCTTGGTAATCTCTTCCGGAATCCGGATATTTGACAAATCCACCGGTTGAAGCTTCAACTGACTGCACAAAGCCTTCATGATCTGCTTCTCGTCTGTGAATCCTAAATCCATCAGAACAACGCCGAGACGCTGTCCTTTCCTCTCCGTTTTCTGAACACTCAATGCCTGCGTCAGCTGATCCTGTGTAATCACCCCGGCTTCAACAAGCAAGTCACCCAATCGTTTTTTACGTCCAAATCCAATTGGTTTATCCATCTATTTTGTTACCCCATACTCCCTGGTAAGTTGTACCTTTATTTTTCATTTACTATACCATTAGTTTATATATTTTGCAACTTTTTTAAGCAATTAAGCTACTAATTTGTAATATTTTTCGTAAATTATCTGCGACTTTTGCACTAATTTTTCACGCAACTTGTATTGTTTCAAACTATTAATTGCTTTCGTGACGATAAATATAGTTGCATTCTGTGTCTGTCACACATTCCGTCATGGGATGACGGAATATTTTTTCTTGAGTTTTTCTAATGCGCTTTTCTAATGTTCCAGCATCTCCTCCACAAAAATCCCATACCCTCTCGTCGGATCATTGACAAGCACATGCGTCACGCCACCCACGATCTTTCCATTCTGTATGATTGGACTTCCACTCAGTCCCTGCACGATTCCCCCGGTCAATTCGAGCAGATTTTTGTCATCCACATGGAAGCGCAGTCCCTTGTTGCGGTCCGCCGGTGAATAATCCATCGAATCGATCACGATATGGTACATTTCTAATTTTCCTGATGCATCCGACAAGATCATCGCATCCCCCGTCTGCACATCCTGTTTGTACCCCACCGGATATTTCTCATCTGTCCCGCAATAATTTTCATACGCTGCATCATTCAAAGCTCCGTATATACCGATATCCGTATTACAGTCCACGGTTCCCAACCGGTCAGACGTTCCATAATAGACCATGCCCTGCAGCTCGCCGGGTTCTCCGCGTTTTCCTTTTTTAATGCCAAAAATATCTGCACGATACAGATTTCCTTTGGAAATGCGAAGCAGCTCGCCGGTCTCTCCATCACCGATTCCATGCCCCAATGCACCAAAATTTCCATCTTTATCGTAATAGGTCAGTGTGCCGATGCCCGCCATATCATCTTTGACCCACAGGCCAAGCATATATGCCTCTTTCGTCTCGACCGGTGTCAGCGCCACATCCACAGAAGATCCATTTCTTAATACCGTCAGTGTCATTTTATTTGCACCGGTTTCATTGACCTGTTCTATGAGCTGTTCTTTCTCCGAAATTGTCTTTCCATTCACCGCTGTGATATAGTCGCCTGCAAATACAATATGTTCCGCCGGCTCCCGGTAGCTTCCATCTACGATTTCCACTGGACTGCTCCCTAAGACAAGCACACCGTTTGTCGCTCCATAGATGCCAACCACGTGTCCCGCCGCCTGTACCTGCCGGCTTTCGACCACGGACACTTCTACTTCTTTGATTGGGAAAACACCAAAAAGATAACAGACCACATCGTGACTTCCTTTTGACAACTGTTGTACTGCTGCGTCGGCCTTCTGTGATTTCAGTTCACGGTACGTCTTCTCTCCGATATCCGACATCACGCTTCTAGTATCGTCCTGCACTGCAAGCGATACCGGAATCATCCGGTCCAAAGCAAGACTCTCCCCTTCTTCGAGATATACGTGTCCTGGGATTGCATTCATCATCGTAATATAAGCAAAACACCCAAGCACACACAAATAGACTCCTATGAGATTTTTGAACAAGTGCGCATAAAAAAACCGCATACCATGCTACCTCCTGTCAGTGATAGTTATAGTATGCGGTGTCATTTACTTTTTCATGTAAGCCATTTGTTTCATTTCGCGTGCATTTTCCAAAACGGTGTCTGTAATCTCCACGCCACCGAGCATGCGGGCCAGTTCTTCGACACTCTCCTCGTCGGTCAGCTTATGGATCTTTGAGACAGTTGCCTGATTCTTCACAGACTTCTCAATAAGAAAATGGGAATCTGCCATCGCTGCGATCTGTGGCAGATGCGTGATGCAGATAATCTGATGACTGCGTCCTAAGACGTTCATCTTCTCGGAAACCATCTGCGCGGTACGACCACTGATTCCACTGTCGATCTCATCAAAAATGAGTGTACCGATCTTGTCCGATGCCATCACCGTCTTGATTGCCAGCATGATACGGGATAGTTCTCCGCCGGATGCCACTTTACCAAGCGGTTTGACCGGTTCACCCGGATTCGTGGAAATCAGGAACTGCGCATCATCGATTCCGTTTGCCGTATAATCGGTCTCCGCAAATTCCATCGTAAACTGCACATCCAGAAAATTCAGATCCAGCAATGCATTTTTAATGGATTCCGTAAGCTTTTTGCTCTCTTTTTTTCGAATATCGGAGACTTTTTTGCTCAATTGTTCAAGCTGTTTTTCTTTCTCCGAAACATTTTTCTGCAGTCCGGCGAGATAGGCATCGTAGTCATTTAATACCGCAATCCTCTCCGCTTTCTCTTCGCAGTATTTCAAAATGTCTGCAATTGTATTTCCGTATTTGGATTTGAGATGATTGATAAGATCCAGACGTTTCTCTGTCTCGTAGAATGTCTCTTCATCAAACTCTTCGTCCGAAAGATAAGAAGCAAGTTCATGGTTAAAATCGCTCAGAAGATTATCGATTTCCGTCAGTTGCTCCTCCATCTCCTTCACGCGCTCATCGTAACCGGACACGGACGAAAGCTCTCGAAGTGCGCGTCCAATGCGCTCCGATGCGCTCTCATCATCTTCGGAAGTTGCTGCATTGGCAGCGCCTACAGCATCCATAATTTTCTTTCCATTGGAATACTTCCGGAAAACCGCCTCGAGTTCTTCATCCTCGCCGACCGTCAGCTGTGCATCTTCGATTTCTTTGACTTCATACTCTAAAAATGATACTTCTCTGGCACGTTCCTCGCCATCGAGATTGGCATGTTCCAATTCGTCTTTTAATTTGCGGTACTCCTGATAACACTGTGCAAGTTTTTCTTTTTTATCACCCAATGCTTCTTTCGCAAAAGTGTCCAGAATCTCTAAATGCTTTTTCTTCGAAAGCAGCGACTGATGCTCATGCTGTCCATGAATATCAATCAAAAGCGATGCAACCGCTTTCATCTTGGAAGCTGATACAGCCTCTCCGTTGATTCTGCCAATCGCACGGCCTCCGGTAATTTTACGGCTCAAAATTACCGTATCATCCTCCATTTCAATATCCAATGCACGGATGGCTTCGATCGTGTCTGCATCTTCCACAAAAAAGATCAGTTCCACCAAAGCGGATTCTCCGTTATCACGCAGCATTTCTTTTTGGACTTTTTCTCCCAAAGCAAGGTTGATTGATCCGATAATAATGGATTTTCCGGCTCCGGTCTCTCCGGATAAGATATTAAGTCCCGGTCCAAACTCCACCTCAGTCTCATCAATCAACGCCAGGTTCTTCACATGTAGATTTTGTAACATACGCTCTCCTTCTACTCTCCCAAAGTCTTACTATGCTTACTTGCCTACAATTTTGCGAAGCTTTTTCATAATTTTGATAGCTTCCTCGTCATCACGGATAATGCAAATGATGGTGTCATCCCCCGCAATGGAACCAACCATCTCCTGAAATTTCATTGCATCGATTGCCGCACAGACAGCTCCCGCCATGCCGGAAACCGTCTTGATCACTACAATATTCTTTGCCAGATCCATGGAAATGAATCCTTCCCGCAGCACTCTGGCATATTTTTCCATCATGCCGGAATCCGCGTCCGTGATTACTGCGTATTTCTGCTTTCCATTGTCCATGGCAATCTTTGTCAGCTTCAGTTCCCGGATATCACGGGATACCGTGGCCTGCGTCACCTGAAATCCCTCCCGTACCAGATATGCGGAAAGTTCTTCCTGTGTCTCCACATCATTTCGCTGAATCAATTCGAGTATTTTTGCCTGTCTTCTTGTCTTCATGTTCCCTCTCCTATCTTTGCATCTTCTTTCGAAGAATCTCAAGAAAACTCTGATCATTGAGTTTACATATGGATACTACGTTGCTGCTGCTGGCAATCCGTATACGGTCTCCCACTTTCAGATGAACCGTAGTATCTCCGTCAAAACTGACGCACGCTTTCTCATCTTTCTGAAAACGGCGGCTTCCCATCTCGATTTCCACCACATCATCCGCACTGAGTACAATACTCTGTCCATTCAGGTCGTGTGCATTGATTGGTGTCAAAAGCATCATCCGTGCTTTCGGATCAATAATCGGTCCTCCGGCAGACATATTGTAGCCGGTCGATCCGGTTGGGGTCGCAACAATAATGCCGTCCGCATGGTACGTTGTCAGGAACTTTCCATTGACCGTCACATGCAGCTGCAGCATGGACATATCTCCGGTCCAGTGAATGACCACATCATTCAATGCCAGTTGCGGTGTCTCCCCTGTTTTACCACCGCTCAACATCAGGCGTTCCTCAATCATATAATTGTCTGCCATCAGCCGGTCCACCGCCTCAAATACCGAGGTTTCTTCCAGTTCACACAGATATCCCAGTGTGCCAAGATTCACACCGATGAGTGGAATATGTAACGACTCGACTTTCGTTGCCGCGCGGATCAGTGTTCCGTCACCCCCCAATACGATGATGCATTCCGTGTCCTCCGGGATTTCCGACAGCTCGAAGTCTTTTTGCATGACGCCCTCGATATTGCTGACACAGATTCCTGCCCGTCCGCCCCGATCCTGAATATAGGATACAATCCGGTGAGAAAGACGCAGCTCCCGGTCTTTATAAATATTTGTAATCAGTACAAAATTACGCATTATTTATCCAGCTCTCCGTGGGCAGCTTCCACCACTGCATGTACATCCACGGATTCCTCCTTTACCGCTTCGTTGGTCTTCTCAATGTATACCAGATATTCGATATTTCCTTCCGGTCCTTTGATTGGAGAATACTCCAGATTGTGGATGGAAAAACCGATCTCCAAAGCAAAATCTATAACTTTGTTAATGACCTCTTCATGAACTGCCTTGTCTCTTACTACGCCTTTTTTTCCGACCTTTTCTCTGCCCGCCTCAAACTGTGGCTTGATCAGACATACCATCTGACCGTTGTCTTTTAACAATGCTCTGGCTGGTCCTAAAACTTTCGTCAGGGAAATAAAAGATACATCCACCGATGCGAAATCCAGCGCATCATCGATATCTTCCGGTGTCACATAACGGATATTCGTTTTCTCCATGCACACAACGCGGGGGTCCTGGCGGAGTTTCCATGCAAACTGTCCATATCCCACATCCACGGAATAGACCTTGCTCGCACCGTTCTGTAACATGCAGTCGGTAAAGCCGCCGGTCGATGCACCGATATCCATACAGACTTTTCCGTCCAATGTAATTCCAAAATGTGTCATGGCTTTCTCTAACTTTAAACCGCCACGGCTGACATATTTTAATGTATTTCCGTGAATCTCGATTTTGCAGTCATCCGCAAAGGTGCTGCCCGCTTTGTCCTCACGGTTATTATTAACAAATACATTGCCTTCCATTATCATTGTCTTGGCTTTTTCTCTCGAAGGCGCAAGCCCACGACTTACCAATAAAACATCCAAACGTTCTTTCATAATCCCTCACAAATTCTGTTCGTTACTGTATCCGCATCCATACCGAGCACACGGTAAAGCGTGTCCACATCTCCGTGTTCCACAAACGTATCCGGCACAGCGATTCGAAGGAGCTTAATTCTACACTGTTCTTCCATCAACAGTGCTGCCACATGCTCACCCATGCCACCACTTGCCACATTTTCTTCTAATGTTACCAAAAGCCTGTGCTTTTGTGCAAGACTGCAAATGCATTCTTTATCCAAAGGCGCTGCAAAACGTGCATTGACTACTGTCGTTGAAATGCCGCGCTCTTGTAATTTATCCATCACTTTCCAGGCTGTCTCAACCATCGATCCGATTGCAAAAAGAGCAACTTCTGTTCCCTCGCAGAGTACTTCCGCTTTGCCTTTTTCGATTGGTGCCCGTTTCTCTTTCCACAGATCACAGGCATCTCCCCGTGGATAGCGGATTGCCATCGGCGTATCCGCTGCAATGGCAAATTTAAGCATATCGGATAGTTCCCACTTATTCTTCGGTGCCATGATTGTCAGATTCGGAATCGTTGATAAATATGACAGATCAAAAATTCCCTGATGCGTCGCTCCATCTTTTCCGACTAATCCCGCACGATCAATGGCAAATACAACCGGAAGATTCTGCAGACATACATCATGCAAAATCTGATCATATGCTCTCTGCAGGAAAGACGAATACACTGCAAATACCGGTTTCAGTCCGCTTTTTGCCATGCCGGCCGCAAAGGTCACTGCATGTTCCTCCGCGATTCCCACATCAAAGAAACGCTCCGGATAGAGATTGTGAAACCGCTTCAATCCGGTTCCATCCGCCATCGCCGCAGTGATTGCCACAAGCTTCGGTTCCCGCTCTCCCATCTTTTTCATAACGGTCGAGAACACATCTGTATAATGCGCTTTGCTCTGTTTGTGGAGCGGTACACCTGTCTCAATGTCAAACGGTGCGATACCATGAAAACGTGCCGGATGCCGCTCCGCCGGAATATAACCATCACCCTTTTTCGTAAGGACATGCACGAGTACCGGTCCTCTTACACGCTTCGCCTCCGCAAAGGCACGGCGCATCGCTTTAATATTCGATCCGTCAACCGGTCCAAGATAAGTAATCCCCATCTCTTCAAAAAACATTCCCGGAACAAACAGCTGCTTGATTCCGCTTTTGGCATTGCGGATTTTGCGCACAATGCGATCCCCGTAAACCGGAATCTTGCTTAACGAATTGGCCACTCCATCCTTTAAATCCATGTATACGTCTGCCGTTCGAAAATCATTCAGATACTTGCTAAGGCCGCCGACATTCTCCGAAATGGACATATTATTATCATTCAACACGATAATAAAATTCGTCTTTATCCGTGACGCATTGTTCAACGCCTCAAATGCCATGCCGCCAGTCAGAGCGCCGTCACCGATCACCGACACAACGGAATAATTATCTCCCATAATTTCCCTGGCTTCCGCCATTCCCAATCCGGCTGAAATCGAGGTGGAGCTATGTCCCGTATTGAAACTGTCCGCCTCACATTCCTCGGTCTTTGGGAATCCGCTCATTCCACCATACTCGCGCAGATGCTCAAATCCATCCTTTCGTCCGGTGAGGATCTTGTGCGTATACGACTGATGCCCGACATCCCAGACTATCTTGTCTTTTGTCAGATCAAACGAAAGATGAAGTGCCATCGTAAGTTCGATCACGCCCAGATTCGATGCCAGATGACCACCTGTTTTCGCAATTGATTCTATAAGAAACGTACGAATTTCATCCCGCAGTGTATCAATTTCTTCTTCTGTTAGATTTTTGATATCATTTACATTCTGTATCTGATCTAAAACCATTATTACCTCGAAATCACTTATTTTTCCCTGTGTATAAGATATAAAAACAGTTCCCGCAGGAATGTATGCTCTCCACTGCATTCTTCGAGTATCGCTACCGCTTCCTCTGAAAAAAGCGCTACATCCTGTTTTGCTTTGTCAATTCCTTCAAAAGACACATAAGTTGCCTTCTGATTTTTCTCGTCACTGCCGATTGGCTTACCGAGTACTTCCACCGTACTTGTGACATCTAAAATATCGTCCTGAATCTGGAACGCCAGTCCAAGCTTCGTACCGGCTTCTTCCATTTTTTTCACCTGCACATCGTCAGCTCCGGCAAGGATTGCACCAACCATAAGCGAAGCCTCAAGCAGTGCACCGGTCTTCAGACGGTATATGAAATCCAAACGTTCCCGCTCCACGGTCTCGTTCTTTTTCTCGCTCTCCACATCGACGACCTGACCGCCAATCATGCCATAGACACCGGCTTTGCGTGCTAATACTTCAAAAGCTTTCGCTGCTTTTGCATCTCCCGCCTGCGCGACAAGTGCCTTCGCAACAATCTCAAACGCATAATTTAAAAGTGCATCGCCCGCGAGTACGCCCATCGCCTGCCCGAACTGTTTGTGCGTCGTCAGCTTTCCTCTGCGGTACGCGTCATCATCCATCTCCGGCAGATCATCGTGCACCAGCGAATACGTATGAATACATTCGATTGCCGCCATGAAAGGCTCAACCACCTTTGGATCTGTTCCACCGAACATCTCATAGGAAGCTTCCATCAGCATCGGGCGAAGCCGCTTGCCTCCTGCCGTGACGCTGTAATCCATTGCCTCAAAAATCGTATGCTGATACCCTTCCACTTTCGGAAGATATGTCTGAATTCTCTGTTCAATATCTGCTGCACGCTTCGCAATTCCTTTTGCAATGTCCATTAGAATTCCTCCAGTTCCCCGTCTTCGTTCATCACCAGCATTGCTTTCTCGATACGATCAAGATCTGCATTGGCGGCTTTGATCTGTTCAATTCCCTGCTTATATAAATCAAACGACTGGTCCAACGTCACATTTTCATCTTCCATCTGAGCTAATATATCCTCGATCATGGAAAAACGTTCTTCCAGTCCTGTCTTTTCATTTTTATTATCCATATTATTTGCCATGTTATTTGTTTTCCTTCGGATTCTTTTTCAAAACCATAGCTGTAATCTCGCCATCCAGCAGATGTACTGTAATCTCATCCTTCGGTTCTGCCTGCTTCACACTGCGCAGCGCATATCCATCTGCCGCCTGCACGAATGCATATCCCATACTCAGCTTCTTCGCCGGGGAATAACTCTCCAGTGTTCCCGCCAGAAGAGAAAGCTGATGTCTCCGCTCCTTAAGCAGCGTGTTCATTGCCTGTGCAAGCTTCTCTTCATAGTCAAGTGCTCTTCTGCGGTTCTCATTCAGACGGTTCTGTGGACTCAGATAGCGAAGCCGCATCTTCTGCTGCTCTAACTTTGTCCGGGACAATGTAAGCTTGCGTCGAAGCTCCCGGTCAAGCTGCTGCCGGATCTGCGAGAACGCTGCCTGCGTCTGTGCATAATCATAGACTGCAAGTTCCGCCGCCGCGGAAGGTGTCGGTGCCCGCAAATCAGCAACATAATCAGCGATCGTCCAGTCTGTCTGATGGCCAACCGCTGATATCACAGGCACAGAGCATTCAAAGATAGCTCTGGCCACAATTTCTTCATTAAAAGCCCACAAATCTTCTATGGAACCCCCGCCTCTGCCGACGATGATCACATCCACGCCAAGATGTTCTAATGCATGGATTCCATTGACAATCGATGGAGCTGCGCCTTCTCCCTGTACCAGTGCCGGATATAGAATCAATTGCACATATGGATTTCTGCGTCCTGCAATATTGCGGATATCCTGCACAGCCGCGCCGGTCGGTGCGGTCACCACGCCGATGGTGCGTGCATACTTTGGGATTGGCTGCTTGTATTCTTCTGCGAACATTCCCATCTCTTCGAGTTCCTTCTTCAACTGCTCGAATTTGAGATAGAGATTGCCCTCACCATCCAATTCAATCTTTCGGGCATAAACCTGATATACCCCATCCCGCTCATAAACTTCCACGGAGCCGGTGACAACAACTTTGTCACCATCTTTCATTGGAAACGTCAGTCCCTTACGATTGCCTGCAAACATGATAGCTTTCAGTGCCCCGGTACCATCTTTTAATGTAAAATAAATGTGTCCGGTCGGATGATAGTTACAGTTGGACACTTCTCCTTTGATACTGATGGCATGCAACAGGAAGTCCTGTGCGAACATATTTTTGATGTAAGTATTGATCTGCCCTACGGAATATATATTCTTTGTCATGCGAATTTTGCAAGAATTCCGTTCACAAATGCTGGCGAATCATCGGTTCCATATTTCTTGGCAAGTTCAATTGCCTCATTGATGGATACTTTGACCGGAATTTCTTCCTCGAAACGAATCTCATATACAGCAAGACGAATCAGTGTAAGATCTACCTTTCCCATACGAGTCGTCTTCCAGCCCTTGGATGCTTCATTAATTGCAGCATCCAGCTCCTCGATGTGTGCATAGATATCGTTATACTTATTAGTCATATAAATCTTTTCATCTTCGCTGATCGGTTCCACCTCATCCTCAAACAAAGCCAGCTGCTCCGGCATCTCTTTTTCATCATGGAACTCTACGCGGAAAAGCATCTTGAATACGTTCTCTCTTAACTGTCTTCTTGTCATTTTCTCTCTCCGTCTTGTTTAGAATATCATACAATAATAAAGGATGTCCATGAACAGACATCCTTTATTCTATCGTGTGTTTTAATTGTCTCCTGCCATATCAACGCTTGCGATACGAACATTGACAACTGCTACATTCAGACCTGTCATGTTCTCAATTGCAGTCTTCACCTTATCCTGCACCTTCGAAGACACCTCCGGAATACTGTAACCATAAGAAATATTGATTGCGACGTCAACTTTGACTTCGTTCTCCATCACTTCTACAAGGATTCCCTTGGAAAGATTCTTCATACCAAGCTTGCTCACAATCTCGTTGGTAATATTGCCTGCCATAGAGCTTACACCTTCGACTTCCGTTGTAGCAAGACCAGCAATAATTGCAACGACTTCGTCTGCGACACGCACATCGCCAACCTGGTCTGATTTTATCTTAAATGTTTTTCTGTTATCAGCCATAAATACAATGCCTCCTCGGTAATTTTCTCTGTACATTATAACAGACTATGTATTATTTGGAAAGCTATAATTTGTTTTTATTAGCTAAACAACCTGTCCCTTTGCTACATATACCTGGAACGTATCGTTACCGGTAAGCGACTTGCCTTCAGAAATCGTAACATTCTTGTCTGTAATGACATATTCTACACTCGCATTGTCCTCAATCACGGTATCCTGCATCAGCACACAGTTCTTGACCTTTGCGCCTTTTCCAATCTTGACACCTCGGAACAGAACACTGTTCTCAACTTCACCTTCAATGACGCAACCATCCGCGACCATGACATTCTTTGCCTTTGCACCATTGATATAACGAGTCGGATTATCATCACGAATCTTTGTATAGATCTGGTTTCCGGAGAAAAGTGCATTGAGGTTTTCCTCTTTGAGAAGTCGCATATTCTCTTCGAAATAACTGTTCATATCATGAATGTGTGCCACATATCCATCATAGCAGAATCCTCTGACATCCATCTGATCGATCTTCTTTTCGAGAATATCCCGCACAAAATATACATCGCCATGTAGATATGCTTCGTCTACCATACGCATCAGAAGCTCACGTTCTACAACATAGATATTCAGGCTGAAATTCATCTCTCCGCTCTCTTTTGGATTGATGTAAATTTTGCTTACGCGGTCTCCGTTGATGCCAAGGGCATAGTACAGATCCATGCCGTCTGTGCTCTGGCGGATAAGAGACTGTGGAATCTCCTGTTTGCGGTATACCATGGTAACATCCGCGCCACTCTTAATATGAGCATCCAATAATGTATTAAAATCAAAGTTCACCGCCATATTGGCATCACTGAGAATCACATATTTTTCTGTCTGTTTCATCAGATATCCACGGATACTCTCTAACGCTTCGATTCTTCCGGAGAACACCTTGATCTGTTTTTGTGCAAACGGAGGAACAATGTTCAATCCACCATTTTTTCTTGCCAGATCCCACTCGCGGCCATTGCCGAGGTGATCCAACAGTGAGTGATAATTCTTACGTACTAAAATAGAAATATTGTCAATGCCACAGTGTACCATAGAAGAAATTATAAAATCACACATACGGTATCTGCTGGCAAATGGGATGGAGGCCATCAAACGCTCCGACACCAAATCTGGTACAAGGGAATCATAACTGTTTGGGAAAATGATTCCCAATGCCTCTGCCTTTGAACTAATCATGCTGCTCGCCCTCCTTCACGTCTTCATATACCATTGCATTCGGTCCAATCTTGGCATTCTTTCCGATTGTTACGTTTGAAGCTACAGTTGCAACTTCTCCCACACTGTCATCCGCAGGCTTCTGTCCAACCACTGCATTCTTTTCAACTACTACATTCTCAGCAAGAATACAATGCTTTACAATTGCGCCGGACTTAATGGTTGTCCGCCCCATGACAACAGCATCTTCTACTACTGCACCTTTCTCAACGGTTACACCGGAAAACAAAACAGAATGTTTTACCGTTCCCTGTATGTTGCAACCATCGGTCACCATCGACTCTTCCACGATTGCATCTTCACCGATACGATGACCGGTCATTCCGCTGTTTCTGCTGTAAATCTTCCAGTTCTCATCAAAAAGGTTGATTCCACTGTGCTCCGGATCGAGGACTTCCATATTTGCCTCCCAGAGAGATGGGATTGTTCCTACATCTTTCCAGTATCCGTTAAAGTGATAAGCATACATCTTGCGGTTATCGCGAAGAAGGTTTGGAATAATATTATTACCGAAATCATTTTCTGAATTCGGATCTTTTTCATCTTCAATCAGATATTTCTTTAAAATATCCCAGTTAAATATGTAGATTCCCATAGAAGCCAGATTCGACTTTGGATTCTTTGGCTTCTCCTGAAACTCTGTAATACGGTCATTTTCATCTGCGACCATCAGTCCAAAACGGGACGCATCTTCCCACGGAACTTCCATGACCGCAACGGAGAATTCCGCACCCTTTTCCTTATGAAATTCAAGGAAATCACTGTAATCCTGCTTACAAATCTGATCTCCTGACAAAATGATGACATACTGCGGATCATAACGCTCGATAAATGCGATATTCTGATAAATTGCGTTCGCAGTTCCCTTGTACCAGTCTGATCCGGACGCCTTCTGATACGGTGGAAGTACATGTACACCACCATAAAGACGGTCAAGATCCCACGGCTGACCATTACCGATATACTCATTCAAAACAAACGGCTGATACTGGGTTAAAATACCCACGGTATCAATGCCTGAATTTACACAATTGGAAAGTGGAAAATCGATAATTCTGTACTTTCCACCAAATGGTACTGCTGGTTTTGCAAGTTTCTGTGTCAATGCATAGAGTCTGGAACCCTGGCCCCCGGCAAGTAACATTGCAACTAGTTCTTTTGCCATAAAAGTATCCCCCTTCATATTACATTTTTGTTATAAAACTATCCTAACATATGTAGGATAAAATTCCTAGTTACTTCGCAAATTTTCGTATAATTGTTATTATTTTAACGCATTTTTAACCTTTTTCTTACAAATACAGCTATTTTTCTGATTTGATATACTTTTTATGCGCCCCTCCATAAGTACATGTTTTCCCGGATCATTCTTTGTATACATCAATTCATAGGTTCCCATGTACGGTTCCATACACGAAGCAAACAACTGTGCATCTTCTTTTTTCTTCAAAAAAATTTCCGGCACCGCATAGATACCATCTGCCCCATCATGCTTCTTTGGCTTTACGAGAAGATATCTCTGCTGATTGATTGGTCCGAAAAACTCGCTGACGCACTGGGCAAAAAGCGCGCGGTCACGACTGCTGCCCCCGACAAGATACACGGTCTGTTCATCCGGTCCGTTCTCTTCCGCCGCAACGCTGGCCCTGCCATCCTCGAACAGATGCAACTCCTTCATCGCCTTTGCAATTCCGTCTCCAAAAGCATTCAGACGTTTTACTGCCGTTCCCATGGCCTTGGCTTTTCTTCGTTTTGTCAGTGCCTTTCCAAGAAATGCCAGCGCTCCCACACCAAACACCAGCGGAAATACCGCCGGAAGCGACCAGACAAGGCCCGTGGCAACTGCTGCCGCAAGTGTGACAGCTGCCGCCTTTTTCTCTTCTTTTTTCTCCTGATCATATACCGTCGTCGGCACAACGGATGCATCCACCTGTGTCTCGTCCGCGATCTGCATTTTCTTTACAATCGTCAACGCTCTCTGCCAGCGGTCTTTTAACGTCTGCCGCTGTCCGGAAAGTGCCAGCATCTGCTGATTCATCGAACGTACATGCTCCTCATCGAACGGTGGCTGGATAATCGACAGACGGCTGATACCGCTTTCAATCACGTCCTCGGTGTAATGCAGTCCAAGGAAATGTTCCATGCGGCGGGACAAAAGTGAAAAATCCTCGCTGACCTCATTATCCGCCTGAGTCTCATTCCACGGGCGCAGACACACAAGATGCCAGATGTTGCTCGTCTTGTCCGGCACATCCTTAAACACACGGATCGCGCGTCCGCGCATCTGGTTACTGAGCATAAAGGAACCCACAAAACTTGCCAGAATCAGGGAATTGATACACGGTGAATCCCAGCCTTCTCCCAGCAGGGATTTCGTTCCGATCAGCACCTGCATATAGCCTTTGGTAAAGATGTTGGTCACGGCTCCGGTCAGAAAATGCGCATCGCCCACTGCTGTCACTTTGATGTAATCCTTGTCTCCGAGATTTCCCACCGGAGCGAAATTCACCTTTCCGGTATCTGCGATCTCCTGCTCTAAAGCTTCTCTTGCCTCTGCCGGAATAATCACAATTGTTCCGCACAGCACACCAAGACGAATATCCTTTTTCTGTGCTTCATTTTCTCTTCGCAGCATCTCAAAGAACGGCAGCACGCCAAGTGCCGTCACATCCTTCTGCGGATCTCCAATATTCTTTTCGTGTTCTTTGCGAATGTAATCGGTCAGTACGAGAAGACGTAACTCTTTTCCGGTTGCAGCATATTCATGGAAAACAATATCACGGATACTGTTGCATTTTCCAAGCGATGTCGTAAGCATTTTTTCGACCGCCGGGTTCGCTGCCAGCATGACTTTCTTCTTATCGATCAGCCCCTGTGATTTCAGACGGTCGATCACACTCTCGCGATACTCTTTCTCACATGGATAAGCGTCCGTATCATCATAAAGGAACTCCTGCAGAAGCTGTTCCATCGCATCCACGGTCATCGCCGGTGCAACCGGATTGCCAAGCATGGTCTGCCAAAGCTGCGTATCCTGCTTCAACTCCGCTACCATTGCGCGGCTTCTCTCCTCGAAACTCTTGACTTCCTGTTCTTCTTCTTTTGTCGGGTAATTAAAATAGACATAGTCCTGATGCGGACAAAGACTTCCCTCTTTTACCAGTTCCGGAATCGTGATCTCCTCATCAATCTCCCCGCACATATTCATGTAACGGTTCCACATCGCCGGTGTGGAATCGTAAGGCGGTGTCGCTGTCAGCGCGATAATGCGAAGATTGCCGAGCTGATTTTTAAAATCTTCCAGTGCTTTCCACCACTCGCTGCGCAGATGATGACATTCGTCGAGGCAAAGCACTCCGATTCCCGCTGCTTTCATGGTTGCCACAAGATCAAAGCCTTTGTAGTCCTCGATTTTGTCCGTACCACTTGTCCCGTTTGCAGAATCCGACATGGCATTGTTTGTATCATCGGTATCTGCCTCACTGTCTGCGGATACTTCTCCTGTATCCTTTCCACGAGTCATGGCGCTGTGCAGCGACTGATAAGTTGCAACTGTGATTGCCTTTGGCTCCTTCAGACTCTGCGACAGATAATCGTCCGGATCGATACCTTCGCAGAGAAAAGCCTCCGCGATACGCGCCACCCACTGCTCCCGAATGGTAATGGACGGTGTCAGCACAAGCGCCTTTTCATTTAATCTGCGGATCAGTTCGATACCAAGCGTGGTCTTGCCGGATCCCGGTGCCGCCACAATATGGATTCTTCCATCGGACAGATACTTTCCTGCATTCTGCAATACCCGCGCCTGATAATCGCGCCATTTTCCTTTGAACTGTAAGATCCCCTGATAATTGAACATAACCTTCTCCTTTTATTTTTTCTGCGTCAGCAATGCTTAATTCTCGCTGTCGCCCTCTAACATCTTCAAGTAATCCCCCTTATTAATATGAATCATCGAAATGCGGTTCTTGAGTCTGCGGAATGCATAGACGCAATCCACATTCTGAATCAGTGACTGCAGACGTTCATCCGGCACACAGACCACAAGCTGCAAACCAAGCTGTCTTGCATAATGCAGGCAGACTTCGCTTCGCTCCTTGTCCATCTTGGAAAAAGCCTCATCCAAAAGCACAAGGCGGATCTTTGACTCGCGGTTGTTCTGCTGCATATAAAGCATGGCAAACCCTGCAAACAATGCAACGTATTTCGGGTTCTGTCCCTCACCGCCGGAATCTCTTCCTGCCATATCATCCACATAATTTTTCTTGATGTTGCCGTCCGCGTCTTCCGACTGTTCGTACATGCTGAATTTCAGATAGGTACGGTAATCCGCGTACTTTTCCATCTCCTTGCGGTGCTTGTCACGGTTTGATGCATCCTCATCCACCGGCGGCATGAATTTGTCTGTCAGACGGCGGATCTGTGTCTCGTATTTCTGGTAGAACGCGTCCTCCCCAAAACTTATCTGTCCATCCAGATCACGATCCAGCACTTTCATATCCAGTTCTTCTGCGGTAAGCATCTCATAGAACTGGCGGTTCTCATCGTCCGTCGGCAAAATATCGATCTGATAAATACTGTCGGAGAATGAGATTTTTGCAAGGAGCGCATTGATCTCCCTGCGGTGTCTTTTGGCACCTTTGATCTCACTGTGAATCGTTGCAATAACATTTTCACGCAACATTTTATATACGAGCTGATACTGGTCATCAAACTGTTTTTTGTACTCCGGCTCAAAATTGTTTCTTGACTGTTCAAGCAGTTCGTCATAGACACGGTTGTCCTTTTCCATTCCTCCAAAATTGAAGGAAGGATAAGTTTTATTGAAATTCGTACGCGCTCTTCCTCTTGCCTCCTCTTCTGTTTCCTGCGTTTTTTCCAGCTGCGCTTTCTTTGCTAACGATTCTTTTTTCAGTGCGTATGTGTGACCGTTTTCAATCTCTTCTAGCACCTTGGCCTGCAGTTCTTCATTCGGCACAAAGCCTTCCTGCAGCAGTTCTAACTCTTCGGTGCGGTCCAAAATATCCCGCTCCTTGCCACCGAGTTTCCGCTCCTTGTCATTGTGTTTGTCCTGAACCTCTCCGCTTTGGGTTTCCAACTCCCGGATTGTTTCTTTCAGACTGCGCTCCTGCTCCTGCAACTGTTTAATATAGGTGCCTTCCTTCATATCTGCAATCTCATGCTTTAACTGTTCTGCCTGCGTCTGGTATTCCTGTAATCGCTGTTGTGCTCCTGCCATCTGCGCAATACGCTCAAACGTCAGATTCTGCAGACGCTCTAATTCATTGACCGGCTGCAATGCTGCGACTTCCTGCCGCAAAGCGATCAGTTGCTCCTCCAACTCCGCCGTCTCTTCCTCGAGCTTGCGTATCTGTGTCATGGATACCTTGCGTCCAATCGTCTGGTAACGGTAATCTTTCTGACGCAGATGCCGGTACATATAATTACTGTAAGAATAGCAGTCCGCTGTGACACCGTCTTTCACATCATGAAGCTCTTCCACGGAATCACATTTTACGATATGGCCAAGATAACGTTTCAGGCACAGATCCACATAGTCCAGATCGGTTTCCACACAATCATATAACGTGCCTTCCTGTGCCTTTGGCTGATCCCGCTCAATTGCTGCCGTATCCAGCAAGTCGACAACTTCATACTCCGCTTTTTTCATATTGCGGAAGATTTTTGCCGCAGCAAGTGCATACTGCGGTTCCACGACAAGGCTGTACTTGCTGCGACCCATGCGGCCTTCGATGGCATTTCTCCACTCATCATCCGTAATATCAAACAGATCTGCCAGTACATGTACATGCACCGTCTGCTGATAGCGGGTCGACAGTTCTTCCTGCAAGCGTCTGCGCACTTCCTTTAATGCACTCTTGTAATGCTTCTTGTCGCTCTTTAAATCTTCTAAGTATTCTTTCTTTTCTCTGTGTTCCTGTTCAATTTTCCGGCACTGTGACTTCTGATCTTCCAGTTCCTCGTTGATCATTTCATGGATATCTTTTAATCCATTGCGCAGTTTTTCGATCATCTCCTGCGAGACTTCCTCTTTCCCGAAATCTTCAATGAGATGATAGATGGAATTGCTCACGTAATCCGTGATGCCGTCGGTATCGATCCATTTCTGCAACCGGAGTGTCAGGCTCTGCCAGTCATCCACCTCACGCTCACACAGCCGGATGGTATCCTCGATCTGTTTTAACTGCTGTTCTTTTTTCTTAAAATCGGTAGCAATCAGTTCTGCCTGAACCTTTGAAAGTTCCTCACGCTTTCCGGAAAGCTGGAACTGGATTTCCTTCGCCTGTGTGCGAAGTTCTTCTATGGCTTTCTGTATCTCTGCCAGTTCTTCGTGACGGACTTTTAACTGTACTTTCTTATCTTCAATATCCACAATGCGAAGCGTTGTTTCTGCGCGGACAAGATCTGCCCGCGCCGTTGTCAGCGCACGGTCATGCTGCTGGATTTCGTCCAGCAACGTAATCTGATTCTCCAGTGTCTCCACACGCTCCTTGATTTCACGGTATGCCGCCAGCTGATCGCTGATGGCAGAAATCGTGTTCTCCTCGCTCTTTGGGAACATATAATCTTTGATGAACTGTCCCGTACCGTTTGCCATGCGAAGCGCAATCGCACTTTTTTCCATGGTCTTGAAACGGCTTGCATTCACCGAACCGAAAATCACTTCGTTAACGGTACTGATGTATGCTTCTTTCGTCGGATAAATACGATTGATGTTCATGCGTCCGGCTTTTTCCCCGGAACCTGCACGGGACTGTACGAGCTGACGAATCTGTGCTGTCGAATACGGCAGTCCATCCGCTCCCAAGTAATCATCCTCCGGAAATTTTCCGGCATGGCTGAAGAAATAGTATTTGCGCAAGTCCTGATCGGCATGTCCCACTTCGAATGTGACACCGATACAGCTGTGCGTCTGTGTTCCGGTATCTTCCAGTTCCAGCACGATCTGCGCATAGAAATCCTGATCTTCACGGTTGGCAGAACCATCTTTCTGCTCACCGCGCAGATAACTTAAAACACTTCGTTTGTTCTTTGTATCATCTGCCGCTTTGTTTAAAAAGTCACTTGCAACACTTCCATAGAGTACCACCTGCATGGCATCCATCGCGGTTGATTTTCCGGAACCGCTTTTTCCACTGAAAAGGTTGACGAATTCATGGAAATAAATGACTTCATGATTCATTCCACCCCAGTTATTGAGCACCATCCGGGTGAATATCTTCTTCGATTGTTTCATCTGCCGCAAGCTCCTCTCTGTATGCATCTAATAATTCGTTCATCATCGCTGAACTGCAGTACAAATTAATCGTACTGTAAATATAAATCGGTGTCCGATCTTCTAAATCACGTAAAGCCCCCGGATAATCAATGATCTGGTGCTTTTTCATCACCGAAAGCGCCTCATTCCACTCAGCCTCCGTCAGTCTCTGATTCAACAGATTCGCGTTCTTTCCGTATTCACGAATTTCTTCGAGACTGGTGACAGTCGCTGCCAGCCCATGTCCCATAATTTTGTCACGGTAAATCATCTTTGTCAGAAGCACAATGATCGTGGTTGTCTTCGAGAGTGTTTCCACATCCACCCCTTCGCCGACCAGACGAAAAATATGTTCCTCACTGTCATGCCCCAGTTCGCATCCCATGATGGAAAGATATTCCTCAATAAATACGCGATGGCGCGCACAGATTTCATATTGTTCATTGTCCCGCGGCACCAGTGTGACCGGATCGTATTTTTCCTGCAAAATACAGGTCTGCCGGAACAGTGCCGCAATGGTTTTCTTTAATTTATCCGCTTCCGTAATGGAAAGCGTTTCCAAATAATTTTCCATAAGTTCCCCTTGTTAATTGAACATCAGCTCATGCTACTTTTTTGATATCGTAAATCCCGAATACCGAAATCCTTCATCTGTGGTAAATTCCTCGTCGATGGCAATCTCAGTCTTCGGATCGTATTTTTCCGTTTCTTCCTGCCATACGAACAGAAGCTTCTCTAAATCTTCCACCGAGTGTACCGTATCTTCCGTCACATGGAACACACCATCCTTCTCGTTCTGCTCCCGGAATGCACGGATTTCGCCCTTCGTGTAAAGTGGTTTTACAACAAAGTCATCCAGCTGTCCATTCTCTTCTGCTTCTTCCGGCGGAAGCTGCGGCATAAATTCACGTCTTCCACTGTTTCGTGGCCGCATAAAGCTGCGGTCCTTGATCACACGAGGACTTGAGGAAAACCGCATTCCCTCACCAAGCTTTTCGATGATCTCATCCTTGTGCGAAGAAACATTGAGTAACTTCACCAGCACCTTGGCACGGTCCTCCTCGATATCTCCCTCCACAAGAATATAGCGGATACGCGCCGCTGCACGCTTTGCGAAAATCTTCTTCTGTTCAATCAGGCGGTTGTATCTGCGCTCGATCCCATCGAACTCGCGGTTGATCAGATACAATAAATCCAGCGCATCTACACAGCTTTGGATCAGGCGCTCATTGCGGTGCCAGAAGATTGTGTCTTTCTGGATCTCCGCACGTTTTGCCTCATACATCTGCTGCCGCTCCTGCGCCTCTGTAAGATTGGCATCTAATAACTCTTTGACTTCTTCCTTGTAACGGTAAAAGCTGTCCGTCGTCGTGAGGATCGCATATTTTTTGCTGTCTGTATTATTAATTTCCTCCACAAGGACTTCCTGGATTCCAAGGAACGTTTTCTTTTTGGATAGTTCCTCAAAATACCCACGAATGCCCTCCTGCATATTGGAAAGCATCTGTAATAGGGCTTTGGAAGTCTGTAATGCGCTTTTTAAAATGTCATTGTCCTTCTCTCTTGCGGAACGGTACGTAAAGAGATAACTGTACACCGACAGCAGGCTTTCGCGTTCCTGGCTTTCCGTCTCGCTGTACAGACGCTGGAACAAATCCACATACATCTGACTGTAATCCGGAAATGACACCACATAACTGTTCAGCTGCTCATCATAATCTCTTCGCAGCCATCCCCAGTCCTCCAGATTGCCGAGCATGATAGATGCCATATTGGACTTAGTGATCAGTTTTCCTTCGTCCTCGTACTGTTCCTCGCTCCAGTCTAACGTATTATCCGCGACCATCTCATTGATGATTGCCTGACACTCTTCCTCGGTCAGTCCCAACAGGGAGTACGCCTGACTGGATTCCTCATAAAGCATTACCAGCGACTTCTGGTAATACTCCATATATTTACTGTTAAATAATTTATAAAAATCCTTTGGTATACCATTGCTGATACTCATTAAAACTGTTTTCCTCTTTCTGCCTTTTGTCAGCATAAGCCAATTTATTATACCACAAAACCATTTCAAAACCTATGCTTTCTTTTTTCTTTTCAAAACCGTTCTCTCATGGTAAAATACTGCTGTTTGCATGCTTTGCAGACTTTTACACAAATCCAGAATGAATGAGGTAATTATGAGTATATTAAACGTAGAACATTTAAATCACGGTTTCGGTGACCGTGCCATTTTAAAGGATGTCACTTTCCGCCTGTTAAAAGGCGAACATGTCGGATTCGTCGGTGCCAATGGCGAGGGAAAATCAACTTTTATGAACATCATCACCGGACATCTGCAGCCGGATGAGGGCAAAATCGAATGGGCCAAAAACATCCATGTCGGCTACCTTGACCAGCATGCCGTCCTCGAAAAAGGCCAGACCATCTATGATGTGTTAAAGAGTGCTTTTTCCAGTCTCTTTTTACTCGAAGAAAAAATGAATCTCATCTGTGACAATATGGGTGATGCCACGCCGGAAGAGCTTGATGCCATGATGACAGAACTTGGTGAAATCCAGGATACCTTAGACTCCCATGATTTTTATATTATCGATACAAAAATCGAGGAAGTGGCGCGCGCACTCGGTCTGACAGATATCGGTCTGGAACGTGATGTCACGGAACTCTCCGGTGGACAGCGAACTAAGGTCCTGCTCGGCAAACTGCTTCTGGAAAAACCAGATATTCTATTGCTCGACGAGCCGACCAACTACCTGGACGAATCCCATATCGAATGGCTGAAACGCTACTTAAATGATTATGAAAATGCTTTTATCTTAATCTCACATGATATTCCGTTCCTCAACAGTGTTATCAACCTGATCTACCACATCGACAACGGCGAACTGACCCGCTATGTCGGCAACTATGACGATTTCATGCGTGTTTATGAGGTGAAAAAAGCGCAGCTTGAAGCAGCATACAAAAAGCAGCAACAGGAAATCAGCGAACTGAAGGATTTCGTTGCCCGAAACAAGGCAAGAGTTGCGACAAGAAATATGGCGATGTCCCGCCAGAAAAAACTAGACAAGATGGATGTCATCGAACTGGCACAGGAAAAACCAAAGCCGGAGTTCCAGTTCTTAGAAGCCCGCACTCCGGGGAAATTTATTTTTGAAACTACGGACCTTGTCATCGGCTACGATGAACCACTCTCCCGCCCATTAAATCTCGTGATGGAACGCGGACAGAAAATCGCTTTGGTCGGTGCGAACGGAATCGGTAAGACCACACTGCTAAAAAGCATTATGGGGTACATCAAGCCATACTCTGGCAAATCGCATCTGGGCGATTACCTGTACCCGGGCTATTTTGAACAGGAGAAAAAATACGAGACAAATATCACCTGTATCGAAGAAATCTGGGAAGAATTTCCATCCATGAGCCAGTATGAAGTACGTTCCGCTTTAGCAAAATGCGGACTGATGACCAAACATATTGAAAGTCTGATGAAAGTATTAAGTGGTGGGGAACAGGCAAAAGTACGTCTGTGCAAGCTCATCAACCATGAAACAAACCTGCTTCTTTTAGATGAGCCGACAAACCATCTCGACGTCGATGCCAAAGACGAATTAAAACGTGCACTCATGGCCTACAAGGGAAGTATCCTTCTTGTCTGCCATGAGCCTGAGTTCTATGAAGACATCGTAACGGATGTCTGGAATTGTGAGGAATGGACAACCAAAGCTTTGTAATTGCCATGCAATTACTGCTTTTTGCCCTCTCCCGCAAAGTATTCTTTAACAAGTTTTACAACAACACCGGATAACAGGAATACTGCGATCAGGTTCGGGATAACCATAAGACCGTTGAACGTTTCTGCGATGCTCCACATGAGTCCTAAATTCATGGTTGCGCCGACAATGGCTACCAGCGCATATACAAGCATAAACAACTTGTTAGCGCGGGAGCCAAAAAGAAACTCAATACAACGGGTACCATAAAGTCCCCAGCCAATAATCGTAGAAAATGCGAAACAGCACATCGCAATTGCTGTAAAAACAGATACCCATCCACCATATGCCGATGTAAATCCGCTGATGGTAAGCTCCGCTCCTGCTGCATCTCCATATCCGATAGAAACACCGCTGCACAAAATAACAAGCGCGGTCAATGTACAGATCACGATCGTATCCACAAACACTTCAAAGATTCCAAAGAATCCCTGCTTGACCGGCTTTCTTGTATCCGCACAGGCATGTGCGATCGAACCGGTTCCAAGACCTGCCTCGTTGGAAAAAATTCCGCGGGACACACCCTTTTTCATACTCATGAAGAAACTTCCTACCGCACCACCTGTCACAGATGCCGGCGAAAAAGCGCCCTTGAAAATCGAAGCAAATACATGCGGAATCGTTCCAATATTCAATACCACAACACCAAGTGCAAGCACGATATACATTAATGCCATAAACGGCACCAGTTTCTCCGTCACCTGTCCGATACGCTTGATTCCTCCCAGCAGAATCAACGCGATCAGTGCAGCCAGTACGATTCCGATGATCAGATTCAACGTAGAAACCGAATCCTTCGAAATCAGGTTATAATTAAATAACGCAGAGTCGATCGCCGTGGTAATGGTATTTACCTGTGTAGCATTACCGGTTCCGAATACCGTAAGCACACCAAATGCGGAAAACAGATATGCCAGCCATTGCCAGTGTTTCTTCAAACCGTTCTTGATATAATACATCGGGCCTCCCACAAGCTCGCCATCTTTATTCTTCTCACGAAAATGTACGGCCAGTGTTACTTCCGAGAATTTGGTACACATACCAAGAATCGCAGAAATCCACATCCAGAACACCGCCCCGGGTCCTCCGATTGCGATCGCTCCGGCAACTCCGGCAACGTTTCCCGTTCCTACTGTCGCGGCAAGCGCCGTACATACCGCCTGAAACGGAGTCAGTGCACCGTCGGACGCCTCTCTCTTTTTTAACATACGTCCCAGGGTTACTTTCATTGCATATGGAAACTTGCGAATCTGCAAAAATCCGGTACGAAAGCTCAATACCAGCCCCACACCGATAATACAGATCATGGCAGGTACACCCCAGATGAAATTGTTCACCGCACTGTTGACGATTTCAATCCAAGATAACATAATTCTAATCCCTTTCTCATTGGTTTCGCGCGCTGCTAAAAGTCAGCGCAATGTATAGATTATATCATAAAATCGGCTAATGTTGAAAAAATATATTATGATATGAGGGTCAAAAGGTATTTTGCCCCTCATTTATGATTAATCAGA
>ENA-UOJO01000899-UOJO01000899.1-human-gut-metagenome-genome-assembly--contig:-P57-NODE-899-length-42014-cov-26.275054_pt1 | contig 42014 bp, 26 predicted proteins | sample MGYA00242351_ERZ723898 | MGnify/ENA metagenome assembly ERZ723898 | reverse complement strand
TTCACTTTTCAAGCTTCTTTTTACTGCCGCTCCCCGCGACAGCCTATTTAGTCTAGCATATCTTTCAGACGATGTCAAACATTTTTTTTAATTATTTATATTTTTTTATTGAGCGCCGAAAAACCTTTCGTTGAACAGGACGGACGGATGAGAGGGACGCAGACTTTTTGCCTTTTCATGAAACATCAAAGCCTTTTTTTTGTCCCCCAGATAAAAATAACAGCACGACAACTCGACAAACGGTATAAACGTCCTGAATTCCGCCCTGTCGAACTCGCCTCTTGCGGACATATCGCCGCATTTCGTCGCCGCGTCGTACCAGAATGCCGCAGTCTCGAAGTCGCGCCGCGCTTTGAAAACGCTTGCAATCCGACACAGAATGTCCGCGCGGGGAGGTCCCTTTTCCAGACTCCTGCACAGCGAAAGAAACGCTTTCTGCTTTTCGTCCATCGCGTTGTAGCAGTCGTATAAAAACAGGCACGCTTCGTTGCGGTTGTTTTTCAAATCCATATCCAGCGCTCTTTCCAGCACCGCCGCTCCCTCCGCGTACATTTTGTTGTAACACAGCTCCCTGCCGTAATAAAAGGTGTTGCGCGCGTCAAGCTTAACGCCCTGCGAAATTTTTTTCTGAAAGATTCTGAGATTTCGGTCGCCTGCGCCTCTCTCTTTTTTGTGGTGGACGGTAAAATCCGAATAGATAATGTTACCGCGCGGGGAAATGCACTCGTGAATAAACCCCTCCCATTTGAAATTTGCCGTTCGTTTGAGAAGTCTTTCTCTGAAAAAGCTGAAAAGCGGCGTTCCGTTTTCGTCGAAAGAAGTGACGTATCTGCACATCACCACATCGGGATTTTTCTGCGCCAGCGTTTTTTTCAGCTCCTTTAAAAGCCCGATATTTTCGGAAGAAACAACGTCGTCGGCGTCCAGCCACATCAAATAGTCCCCCGTCGCCTTGGAAAAAGAGAAATTTCTTGCGGCGGAAAAATCGTCCGTCCACTCGAAGTCGAAAATCTTGTCGGTAAAATCCCTGCAAATTTCCTTTGTCCTGTCGGAAGAGCCGGTGTCCGCTATTATTATTTCGTCAACGCAGCGGGACACCGAATCCAGACAACGGGCGATTACGTCCTCTTCGTTTTTCACTATCATGCAAAGCGAAATTTTTACGTTCATATCCATATTTTATATTATGTACCTGCAAAAAAATTCGTCTTTGATTAGCAGTGAAAAGCTTCCCGACGTAATGACCGAAACTAAATTACCCCCTTGCTTACGTCAATCCAGCCCAAACTGCCCGAATATTTTTCCAGCTCGCAAGGGGTAAGTTCTATTGCGCTGTTGGAGCTGCCGCACGCGGGAAAAACCGTGCGAAATCGTCTTAACGAAACGTCGAGATACACCTCCACCCCCTCGTTCAAGGCGAAAGGACAAACTCCTCCGACGGCGTAACCGACAAGTCTTTCCGTCTCTTCGGGAGGCAGCATTTTGGCTTTAGTCCCGAAATATGCCTTGAATTTGGCATTGTCCGCTTTTACGTCCCCGGCAAAAACAACGACAATGACCTTTTCTCCCGCAAAAAAAGACAGCGTCTTTGCAATCCTTCCCCTTTCGCAATTCAACGCCGCCGCAGCCAACTCGACAGTCGCGCTTGACACGGGAAACTCCATAATCCTTTCCGAAAGACCGAAAGCCGCAAAATATTTCTTTACTTTTTCTACCGACATAACCTGCCCCTTGTCAAGCGGCCGTTTGAAGCGTCAAGTCGCAGACAAACGGCAGCCGCCGAATTTCTTAAATATTACAACGGTTTTGTGTCGGCAAGGGTTTTTTCCTGTGCTTTGAAAAGCAAAAATAATAAAACTGTCCGACTTTTGCCTTTTGGTTGACGGTTTTGCACAAAAACAAAATATAGTTTAGAGTTTTGTTAAAATATAAACGGCAAACAATGCATTCTACATATATTTTGATTATACGTCCCTCCACCTTACGCGTCTGCGGACTTTTCGTCTGCCCGTTTCATCGATTTAGGAAAAACAATGAAAAATTTTTTCGACAAGTTAGAATTGCTGATTGACGACTTGTTTTACGAAACAAAAGAAACCGTCAAAAACAAAGAATTTTACTTCTTGCGCGAAAACTCAAAAAATTCAGGAAAACAGGAGCCTCGCTCGAAACCATGCTTGACGTCGCTCATTGTCTTGACCGCTCGGCAAGCTTCGTTCTCGGACTTGACGATTTTCCGGACAGCTATGAACAAGACCTGAACTGCAAAAATATAGCGCCAAACCTCCGTCGATTCGTATCAAAAAACGCGCCTAAAATGTTTTACCTCAAAAAACACGGTTTTCTTCAAACTTTTCCTTCTTTCAAAAATTGGCTCAACGGCAAAACCATACCGAACTCCTTGAATTTTGTCAGATTGTCAAAAGCGCTCGGGCTGAGCGCGGAAGACTTGCTTCGTCCCGTATTCAGTCAGCCACGGCCGACCGACACTGACAAAACCGAATAATTCTTTTCTTTAAAACAAAAGCGTAAGCACCTCTCTCCCTTGCCTTGCACACAAACTATTTCGCAGTTTCCGCCCGTATTTCTTGCTGCTCCGCCTCTACATGTCACCTCCGCCCGCACCACTTAACTTTTAAACAACTGTCTTTTAGATTATTAAGCAATCAATAAATTTATCATACAATACTAAAAAAACAAAACGCCCCAAAGGGCGTTTTGTTTTGAAATAAAAAGTTTTTTCCTATTTCTAGGCAAATAAAATGTAATAAAAGTTTAACATACTTATTTTCATTAGTCAACCGTCTTAGATTAGTTTTTAGATTTATTTCCTTATTATTTGTGCGTTTTTAAACACCTTTTCACTTCTTAGTTTCTTAATAAAATACTCTGAATTGATTATATAATTACTTATTATTATCTTTTCTCTGCCTACATAAATATGATAAACGGAATAAGCATTGTTATAAATCTTTACTTTTTTTATATCTGAGTATCTATATTTTTTTGTTACTAAGAAAATTCTTCTATATGAAAAGTATTCTTCTTCAATCACAATTTTCCAAAAACTTGTATAAAAAATAGTTCCTATGCTCATTAAACAGATTGGCGAACAACCGATTAAAAACATATAATCATCTACAAAAAAAAGAACAACTGAAATACAAATTAAAGGAATTATAGAAATTATCGACCATATAAATGAGTATCTCAGTTCATTTTCTTTCTTAGATTTTCTTGGTACAGCCAAAAAAGAAATTATTAAAGGGCATAAATAAAGACACTGATATGGCTAAAAACGCATATTTTATAATATCACCTCATTATTTATTAAATTTGAGTATTAAATTGGTTAAAGAACTCCCCAAAACAAATCTAAATGAAGAAACCAACACTGATATTAAATGCTTATCCCGCACTGCGGTTTGCCGTGCAATATGGCGCACTGTATTGTTTTTTATAGTACTGTTCAGTATTTTATTACTATGTTGTAACTTTAATATATCTTTTTTTGCTCCGGCTCCGGAAATCAACCCTGATACAGCTCCGCCCAATACACTCCATCCAAAGTTATCCCATTGAATTTCTCCGTCATTGAATAGAATATCACTTCCTATACTAGACAGCCCGCCGGATACAGCTCCCAAAGTAACCGAACCTATAAGACCGATTCCCGTAGTTGCTATTGCACCGTTAACTGCACCAATCATTCCGTCATAAGCCGCCATTTTAAAGTTAACTTTCAACCAATCCTTGCCGTTCGCATGATATTGTCCGACGACAGATGAAGTAAAACCAACGCTAAAACCGATAACTGTTGCACCTACTGCAACACCAATCCCAACAGTTGCAATACTTACAGCAACTGCCGCAACCACTGCGAGTCCTGTTAATGCCCATGCCAACCATTTAGGAATAGTGCCATCTTCATCAACACCCATTATAGGATTGTTGAAACAATAGGCATATAAATTTAAGCCATTTAATTGCTGTAACTGTTCAAGAGCGTATTCAATACCGTCCGCATTTATGAATCTGCCTGTCTCTGGGTCGTAGTATCGGGTTTGGAGATAGTAGAGGTTTAGTTCCTTGTCCCAGTAGTACCCGCGGTAGCGGAACGGGTTGATTTCCATTATCTCTATGTTGTTCGCTCCCGCAGCCTCTATCGTGCAGTTGCCCCATGCGTCGTAGACGTACTCACCGATTAAATTCATGTCGGTGTCGAATATTCCGTCTATGTCGCCCAAAGCGTTTTTGCGGTAGATATAGTCCGCCTTTACTGCGTCCGCAATCCCCGTCTGCCTTGACAAAGTGAAGCCCGCCAAGCCGCTGTTTAGGTGGAAAAATCCTATCTTGGTTATCTGATTCGTCCACAGCTGTATGCCGAAGTTGCCTTGCAAAACCTTTTCGCTCTTCGTCTCGCCCCAAAGCTTGCCGTCCTCGTCGTAATAGAAGCTCCACGTTTTGTCGTGTCCGTCGGCGTCCTTGGTCTTTTTGCTCTTTCTTACTCCGCGGCAGTCAAAGGTAAACTCATATGCGTTGGCGTCTCCCGCTTTTTTGTAGCTTTTGAGCCGTCTCCCTGCTTCAAATCCGAGCGTAGCTCCTCTGTACGTCGTCGGATTGCCGCTTGCGTCGTAGACTATGCTTTCTCCGTCATAGCTCAATAGTTGGTCTTTCCAGCCGCTTGTGCGGTAGACGTATTCCTTTGTCGCCGTTGCCGTTTCGTTGTCAAGCTGCTCAGCCGTGGTGTAGGCGTATTCCTTCCTTTCCGTTATGTTGCCGTCCGCGTCGTAACTGTACGTCCAGGTCTTCCCCAGTCTTTCGTTGTTTTCTCGCGTCAGGCGGTTCAACTTGTCGTACTCGTCTCCGCTGTTGTCATAATCATACCGTGTACCTTTTTCTTTGTCAAGCACGTTTTAGAATTTTTATTCTTAATTATATAATCTATATAATCATTATTTTATTAAACAAAACATAAAAAAACAAAACGCCCCAAAGGGCGTTTTGTTTTGAAATAAAAAGTTTTTTCCTATTACTAGGCAAATAAAATGTAATAAAAGTTTAAAGTAATTCTTTCGATTTGTCAATCATTTAGAACATATTTTCTAAAAATAAATGATTGGGTTAAATTATCGATTGGTCTTTTAGTATCATTACCTCTTTGTATGTGGGAGAAAAGTATATTCTTATTTTGCGGTTTCCGTATTTTAAAAGATAATATGCTGTTTGAATTTTACGTCCTTTACCATTTGGTATTTCATATCTAATACCATCATATTTAAAATATACTTTTATCGATATTTGAGGTGGTATAACATTTATTCTGAATACTTCTTTAGAATAAGCCGTCAACTCTACTGCATCTTTTAAACATTCTTTTATTTTTTTCCGTATCATTTTGTACTTTAATATAATCCAAATATAAGCGGCAAATATTAATACAAAAGAAAAAGCTATATACAAAATGTCAATTATATTTCGCGTTGAACTATAAGTATCATAAACGCAATAACTTAAAAGAAGCGTCAATAGCCCCAAAACAATATACGAAAAAATTATCCACCCTTTATTTAAAAGTTTTCCATAGCGCAAACTGACGTCTATATCTTCAACTTTCATTTCAAAAACAAATCTAACAATAAATCTTTTATTGCATCAAATATGCCATTATTCATGATTTCGTCAAAATCATTATTTTCGTTCATGAAATAATTTGTTGCAAAACCACTAGCCACTTGTGCAATCAAATTCGCTCCGGCTTGACCTAAAAACGAACCTGCACCTACTAAAATATCCCTTGAAACGATACTACCCATAGTAACTCCGCGAATGGCATGTCTACTGAAAGATAACCCTAATTGACTTCCAACGCTTGCTCCAATGCCCATAGCCACATGCGACACTGCACCGGTTACAACCCAACCGTGGCTCCTACTGCCATATCTTTCAAAAAACTTCCCCACTTAAAATTTTCAAACCCGTTAGTTTGAACTTGTTCGTGAACATTTTTAGACATAGCAAATAGTGCTCCGGTTGCGGCGCCTCCGATAACTGCACTTGCTAATCCCCCTGTACTTATCGTAGTTACTACAACAACTGCTGCCACCGCAACCATAGCAACAGCAACACCTATTATATTAAATATTTTTTTCCAATTAATAGTACCTTCGGGGTCTATACCCATTATAGGGTTATTGTTGCAGTAAGAATAAAGGTTTAAAGCGTTTATATTTTTATATTGTTCAAGAGCGTATTCGATACCGTCCGCATTTATGAATCTGCCTGTCTGAGGGGCGTAGTATCGGGTTTGGAGGTAGTAGAGGTTCAGCTCCTTGTCCCAGTAGTACCCGCGGTAGCGGAACGGGTTGATTTCCATTATCTCTATGTTGTTCGCTCCCGCAGCCTCTATCGTGCAGTTGCCCCATGCGTCGTAGACGTACTCACCGATTAAATTCATGTCGGCGTCGAATATTCCGTCTATGTCGCCCAAAGCGTTTTTGCGGTAAATATAGTCCGCCTTGACAGCGTCCGCAATCCCCGTCTGCCTTGACAAAGTAAATCCCGCCAAGCCGCTGTTTAGGTGGAAAAATCCTATCTTGGTTATTTTATCCGTCCACAGCTGTATGCCGAAGTTGCCTTGCAAAACCTTTTCGCTCTTCGTCTCGCCCCAAAGCTTGCCGTCCTCGTCTCCGCTGGTGTCGTAATTATACTCTGTTCCTCCGTCTTTGTCAAGCATGTTTTAGAATTATTATTCTTATTATATAATCTTATTTTATTAAACAAACCATAAAAAAACAAAACGCCCTTTGGGGCGTTTTGTTTTTTTAAGACTTCAATCAATCTTACCCATCTCAATTATAATAAATCCATCATAAAACTTTACTACATAATGAGGATTATCCGAATCATCTAATTTAAAAAATCTAAAATATTCGCTATTTTGCCACGTATAATCTATGAAAAACTCCATGACAACTCCATTTTCAAATTCGATGAATATATCCGCCGTATCGGTCACTTTCAAACTTTTTACAACAGAATCCCCTAATATTTGTTTTAAATTTTCTGTATTTGTTTTTAACAAACTTTTAAGATGCATCGGGTCCTTTTTGTAAACTTTAAACGGCATAGGTTCGCAATTTGGATAATAATTCTCATCCGCAGCCGTAAGCAAAATTCGATTATCTTTCCGTATTTTAAAAGTACAATAAGTATGTAGTGTATATTCAGTTTCATCTCCAAAAACAAATATGTAAAAATCTAATTGTTTAAATAATCTTTTTAATTTTAAGCCTACCAACCTTTGCATGACATCCAAGTCGCAAGCCCTAAATTCTTTAATATTCATTAATCCAAACCTAATAATATCCTAATTATTTGTTCTATTAATTTTTTATCATAACCTTTACCTGATATTTTTCTATGAAGTCTATCTCTAAATTTTTTGTCAAAACCGTACTTTTTTTGTAAATAATCAATTTCTTTATTTTGTGCCTTATTATTACTTTTATGTCCAGGTCCCATTCTTTCAGTATCAAAAAGAATGTTTGTTCCCAAAGCCAAAGCACCTACACCTGCAACAACGCCTGCGCCTATAACGACGCCTGCACCTGCAAATGCCGTTCCAGCAACAGCTGCACCGCCTGCAAAGGCACCGCCTGTCGCAAGACTTCCGCCTATCGCAGTTCCTGCCGCAGCAGCACCTCCGACCAACGCGCCTGCGCCTGCTCCCAAAGCTCCGCCTGCCAATGCTCCGCCAAATACGCCAAGCACTGTCCAACCTACAAGCTCCCAACCTTCTGCTCCGCTTTCTTTGGCTTTTTTGTTTACAATCACTCCGCCGGCAGTTCCGCCTATTATCGCGCCTAAAATCAATCCTATCAGTATCAAAGAACTTCCGCTCTCATCTGTATACCCTATTGGATTGTTTAGGCAATACGAATATAAATTTAAGCCGTTTAGTAATTCAAACTGTGTCAAGCCGTAGCCGACGTTGTCCGCATTTATGAATCTGCCTGTCTGAGGGTCGTAGTATCGGGTTTGGAGGTAATAGAGGTTCAGTTCCTTGTCCCAGTAGTACCCGCGGTAGCGGAACGGGTTGGTTTCCATTATCTCTATGTTGTCCGCTCCCGAAGCCTCTATCGTGCAGTTGCCCCATGCGTCGTAGACGTACTCCCCGATTAAATTCATGTCGGTGTCGAAGATTCCGTCTATGTCGCCCAAAGCGTTTTTGCGGTAGATATAGTCCGCCTTTACAGCGTCCGCAATCCCCGTCTGTCTTGACAAGGTGAAGCCCGCCAAGCCGCTGTTTAGGTGGAAAAATCCTATCCTGGTTATCTGATTCGTCCACAGCTGTATGCCGAAGTTGCCTTGCAAAACCTTTTCGCTCTTCGTCTCGCCCCAAAGCTTGCCGTCCTCGTCGTAATAGAAGCTCCACGTTTTGTCGTGTCCGTCGGCGTCCTTGGTCTTTTTGCTCTTTCTTACTCCGCGGCAGTCAAAGGTAAACTCATATGCGTTGGCGTCTCCCGCTTTTTTGTAGCTTTTGAGCCGTCTCCCTGCTTCAAATCCGAGCGTAGCTCCTCTGTACGTCGTCGGATTGCCGCTTGCGTCGTAGACTATGCTTTCTCCGTCATAGCTCAATAGTTGGTCTTTCCAGCCGCTTGTGCGGTAGACGTATTCCATCGTCGCCGTTGCCGTTTCGTTGTCAAGCTGCTCCGCCGTGGTGTAGGCGTATTCCTTCCTTTCCGTTATGTTGCCGCCCGCGTCGTATCCGTACGTCCAGGTCTTCCCAAGTCTTTCGTTGTTTTCTCGCGTCAGGCGGTTCAGCCTGTCGTACTCGTATGTCGAACTCGTCACCGTGCCGAGCGCAATTGCAATTCCGGGCTTTGAGTACGTGTGCTTTGTGATGTTTCCGTCCCCGTCGTACTCCAACGTATATACGCTTAGCGCAGGCTCGTTTTCATCTTTTTTCCCGTCTCGCACATAGATGCTTTTCACAAGCTCGGAGGCGTACTTCTTGTTCCCTTCCTCTGCGTCGCTGTCATTGTACGTTATCTCGCGTTTCAAACTGCAAGTCTTTGTCGGGCTGCTCACGGCGGAAGTCATATCCATGTCTATCCTGCTTACCCGTTTCTGGCTGTCCAGATTGTAGTTTTCCGTATAATGCCCGGCTCCGCTTCCCAACACTCTGTCAGGCTCGTCGGGATACAGCAATTCGCCCGCATAGAATATGCTCGAATTCACCACCCCAAACGGCGTGGATACATCGCGCATATACAGTCGGTTCTTCTCGTCGTATGAAACCAACCTTCCGCCTATTTTCGTCGTCCTTCCGCTGTTGTCGTAATTATACTCTGTTCCTCCGTCTTTGTCAAGCACGTTTTAGAATTTTTATTCTTATACTACAATTATTATTTTATTAAACAAATCGTAAAAAAACAAAACGCCCCAAAGGGCGTTTTGTTTTGAAATAAAAAGTTTTTCCTATTTTAGGAGAATAAAAATTGTAATAAAAGTTTAAGGTAATTCAATAGATTTGTCAATCATTTTAATGCCATATTAATATTTTTCTTTTTTTCATTTTTGAACATTTTAAGTAAAAAAGTCCTCTAATGAGGACTTTTTTACTTAATAAATAAAATTTGTTGATTAGAATCTGAATATAAAACATCTACTACTTTACCATCAAATTTAGAAAATATTTTATTGTATCCCATAATAGCGTTTCCAGGAGCACTAATCATTACTTTTTTTTGGTTTTTAAATTCAAAAAATACTTTTACTTGATAAGGCTTATATGAAATATCAATTTTATCCCAACGCTCTACCTTTGCAGAAACTAAAATTGCATCATTCAAATACAAATCTATTTTCTTTAAAATTCTATTATTTTTAACCAACAGATATAACGCAACTAAAAATAAAACAAAAGAAAATATCACTATTACCGAAATACAAAAAATCATATTTTCATCAATTATTTCCTCTGAAATTATTATAAGTGCAGTTATAATCAAACAAACAACAAAAAGTGCCATACAAAAATAACATAAGAAATTAAAAAAATATTTTTTCCGACCGGTAAAAACTTTTCCGTAAGATAATACCGCTTCAATATTCATATTCTTCATTCTAAAATTTACTTAACTAACCATTTAAATATTCCAATAAGCCATGAAGAAATTTCGCCGCCAATGCCTTGATTCATGGCTTCTTCAAAATTTAATTTAGTACCAAAAAGCAAATTAGCATGATAATTCATAAACGTACCGCCAGCTATTCCGCCAATTACACTCCCTGCAATTTTTCCAGTAGACATCATAAGGTCAACTCCAAAAACCGAACCAAGTTTTACTCCTGATGAAATATGACGCATACTACTAAAAGCATATCCCAAATGTTGACCTATTGCTTGACCTATTGTTCCAATTGCCCACGATGCGGCTCCGGACGCAGCACCTATTACTGCACCTATAGCACCAGATTTAGCGACTTGCCATGGGTCTGCATCCTTAAATCCCCCTTGAGCAATCACACTGCTCCCCATGCTAGTTAACGCTCCTACACCAGCACCAACCAATACTGCACTTACTAATCCTCCAGTAACAACTGTACCAACAACTATTGCTGCCGTAGCTACAACAGCCACAAATGCGGTTAAAAGCCATCCCCAGAATTTACTTTTAGTACCTTCGGGGTCTATACCCATTATAGGGTTATTGTTGCAGTAAGAATAAAGGTTTAAAGCGTTTATATTTTTATATTGTTCAAGAGCGTATTCGATACCGTCCGCATTTATGAATCTGCCTGTCTGAGGGTCATAGTATCGGGTTTGGAGGTAGTAGAGGTTCAGTTCCTTGTCCCAATAGTAACCGCGGTAGCGGAACGGGTTGGTTTCCATTATCTCTATGTTGTCCGCTCCCGAAGCCTCTATCGTGCAGTTGCCCCACGCGTCGTAGACGTACTCACCGATTAAATTCATGTCGGTGTCGAATATTCCGTCTATGTCGCCCAAAGCGTTTTTGCGGTAGATGTAGTCCGCCTTGACAGCATCTGCAATCCCCGTCTGCCTTGACAAAGTAAATCCCGCCAAGCCGCTGTTTAAGTGGAAATACCCTATCTTGGTTATCTGATTCGTCCACAGCTTTATGCCGAAGTTGCCTTGCTGAACCTTTTCGCTCTTCGTCTCGCCCCAAAGCTTGCCGTCCTCGTCGTAATAGAAGCTCCACGTTTTGTCGTGTCCGTCGGCGTCCTTGGTCTTTTTGCTCTTTCTTACTCCGCGGCAGTCAAAGGTAAACTCATATGCGTTGGCGTCTCCCGCTTTTTTGTAGCTTTTGAGCCGTCTCCCTGCTTCAAATCCGAGCGTAGCTCCTCTGTACGTCGTCGGATTGCCGCTTGCGTCGTAGACTATGCTTTCTCCGTCATAGCTCAATAGTTGGTCTTTCCAGCCGCTTGTGCGGTAGACGTATTCCTTTGTCGCCGTTGCCGTTTCGTTGTCAAGCTGCTCAGCCGTGGTGTAGGCGTATTCCTTCCTTTCCGTTATGTTGCCGTCCGCGTCGTAACTGTACGTCCAGGTCTTCCCCAGTCTTTCGTTGTTTTCTCGCGTCAGGCGGTTCAACTTGTCGTACTCGTATGTCGAGCTCGTTGTCTTGGTTTGCAGGATAGTGTAATCCGAAGTTGCAGGCGGGATTAAACCGAAACTTTCAGTTGTCGCGGGGATAAACAAACCGGAACTTTCATATGTCACTTGCGTGGTGTGCTTTGTGATGTTTCCGTCCCCGTCGTAATCCAACGTATATGCGCTTAGCGCAGCCGCGAATTCCCCTTTGTTTCCGTCACGCACCGAGATACTTTTCACAAGCTCGGAGGCGTACTTCTTGTTCCCTTCCTCTGCGTCGCTGTCGTTGTACGTTATCTCGCGTTTCAAACTGCAAGTCTTTGTCGGGCTGCTCGCGGTGGATGCCAGTTCCACGTCTATTCCGTCTATGCGGCTCAGACTGTCGTAACTATAATTCTCCGTATATCCGCCTGACCTGCTCCCTTTCACTCTGTCCGGGTTGTCGGGATACTGACCGTCCGCATAGTCTACGTACGTCGCTATCTTTCCAAACGGCGTTGTAACGTCTCTCGAATACAGTCGGTTCTTCTCATCGTACCAAACACCACATCCGTCTGTTTCCGACACTCTTCCGCTACTGTCATAATCATACCATGTGCCTTTTTCTTTGTCAAGCACAATGCGCAAAGGACTGTCGGCAGATATTGTCAGATTTTGGTCAAACGGGTCGACGATGTTCGAGACGTCGTTGTCGCTGTAAATATAGACGGTTTTCTGTTCGAATTCGTCCGAAGTCGACAGACGCTCCTCCACCTTGACAAGGCGCTCGTATTTGTCGTACGTTTTGCGCACCTCGTTGCCGTTGGCGTGCTTTGTCACCACCACGTCCTTTTGCGGCGTGTGCTCGTAGGTTTTTTCGAGCAGCTTGCTTCCTCCGGCGTAAACCGAACTTACCTCATTGTAGCTGTTGTAGTAAAATTGATAACTCACTCCGTCGTTGCTTGCACTTTCAAGACGTCCCGAATTGTATGAAAAACCGTTTTTGTTTTTCGTTCCGTCAACCGTGGAAGAAATTTCCGTGAGCTGAATGTTGTTTGCGGCGTAAACGCTTGATGTCGTCTGTCCGCGAGGGCTTGTCACCTCGGAAACATTGCCCGTGGAAAGAGTGTTGGAGTATTGCACAGTGACCGCGGGCGACAGGTCGTGCGTCGTTACGCTTTTCAAAAATCCGCCGTTCTGCTCGTAGACGTATTCGGTTTTGAAAAAGGTGTCGGGCGACCAATAATCATAGGTTTTTTCCGAAGTCAGGTTGCCCAAGTCGTCGTAAGAGTATTCCGTTATCATATCGTTGAAGCCCTTTTTTCTGACGGCAAGCATATGCTCGTCCAAATCCGTGTACTGCTCTATAATATAACTGTAACGACTATCGTCAAAATTCCCTATAACGTTTCTGACCGCCCTGGCGTATACGCCCGTTTCTGGAGAGTAAACGATCTTGTCGATAATCGCTCTGCCGTTCTCGAAGGTGACTCTTGCAAACTCGACGCAGTTAAAGGTGTATTTTGTCGAGCCTGTAAAAAACTTTACGTTATGGGCGTTGTGTATGCAGTTTTTCAAGCCGTTGTACCACACGTCAAACCCCGCCGTCGAGTCGTTGGCGTTCTTTTTGTTTACTTCAAAGTCCTCCGCAAGAAATTTTATGTTGTTAAGCTCCACGACGGCAGAGGAGGCGGTAGGAGTATACTCCACAGACATATTTCCCGTCAGGGACGACCATTTCTGTCCGCACACGTTGTCAATCACGTTTTTTCCCATGTTTGTGCAGTCGTATGTCTTTGGCTTCAAGGTTTTCGTCAGCTTGACGTTGTAAAAGCCTCCCGAGCTGAAAACGGCTTGTCTGACAAGCCTGAACCCCACCTGCCCGACGTCGCCGAGTACGGTAAAGGATATTGCGCGATATTGAGGGCGGTTTTCTCCCGCGTTAAATTCGAGAGTTTTTATTACCCTTTCTGTCGTGCCCGCTTCCACAAGCTCGATTTTGTAAACTTCACCCGCGTTGGTTCCCGCAAGATTAGCCGTTGCCGAAAGCACATAGTGCTCGCCAGATTTGGTTTTCGGCAGCTCCGAAAGAGAATTTACGCTGTAAGCCGTCGTCTGAAACTCGTCCACCACCTTGCTGTTGTAAATTTCGCCTGCCGTCTCGAACATACCCGCAAGCATGGGCGTGCCCGTGTTGGTCTGCACAAAGTGCTCGAATTCGCTCTCCGACCTGAATTGTATGTTTCCGTATGAGTTGAAAGCGTCGTCGAGAGCTTCGTAAGTGCGGACGGTTTTGCCGTCGCCGTCAAACTCGTAGACGTATCTGATTTTGTGCGTCGCGTCCTCGTCGTCCGTGTATCGGTAAGTCACCGTCTTGGTGAGATAGCTTAAGGTATAGTCAAACAGGGTGTTGCCCACGGTCGAGCCTTTGACTTTGTTTTTCACGCCTGCAATGCGCCCCTGCGCGTCGAAGGTGAAAACGACTTTTTCTCCCGCGCTGTTTTCCGCGCTTTCCAAAACACCGTCCGCGTTGTAAGCGTAAGAGCTCGAGGTGCCGTCCGACTCGGACAGTCCCGCAAGGCGCCAGTCGTCGTTCATTGTCATTGTCAGCGTGTTGCCGTCGGGCTTCGTCACGGTTATGGTTCTTCCCGCATATGCGAACTGCGTCACGCGCCCCATGCCGTCCGTCACGGAAACCAGCTTGTCGGCGTCCTCCGCGTCGTAAGCGTTTGTCATGCTTAAAGTTGCGTTTTTGAACGTCTTTTCGACGGAAATCAAAAGCCCCTTGGCGTTGAACGTCATGCGGTTGAACGTGTTGTCCTTTATTTCAAAGCCGTCCGTCTTGACGTAAAGCAAAAGTCCCGTTCCCGCCGTGTCGAAATATACGTCCGTCGCGTTCTGCGCAAGCGCAAACCTGTGATAATTGTAAGCGCCGTCCACGTAAACGTAATCGTTTCCCGAAGGAAACACATACTGCTGACAGTTGAGCTTGAAGCCCTTTGGCATATGCGTGGCAAGATTAAAGGTTTTAGCCGTCGAGTTGTCGGTGTTGATTTTTCGCGTATCGGCGTTGGCTTTGTTGTAGCAAAGCTCAAAGCTCGCGGGCATTTTGTTGCCGCCGAGCGAAAACAGCGGTTTGTCGAAAAACAGCCGCCCCGTCCTTACGTTTACGCCGTATTCTCCCGCGTTGCCGGCGCCGCCCTCTACGTAGGACTGCTCCTTTTCTTCAACTGCGGCGTATTGCAGATTTGCGGCAACGTCCGCAATATCTTCGTGGCTTGCGTCAACGGGCAGAGTGTATTCCACAACCAATTTAGGTCTCACGCTTTGCTCGGCAACAGAGCTGCAAACAGACACCGCCATCATCGCAGACGAATACGGCAACAGGCAGAACCCTCTGTTAAGGCTCGCGCCCGCAGTTGCGGCAACGTCGATTGTCGCCCAATATCTGTTGTCTTCGCCCAAAGAATATGAAAACAAGCCCGAGGGCGTTGTTGAAAACGACACCGAATTAACCGTTATCGGGTTACCCGCTATATTGGCGTAAGAATAAAAAAGATTGTCGGGTGCCGTGCTTCCCGTGCATAGATACAGCTTGCAGCTTTGTATATCTATCCCTTGGGGCACGCTTCCGCCAACCTGTGCGAAAGCAACCCTGCTCATTGCCGTTCTGTTGCCCTTTATCAAAAAAGCCGACGCGTTGCGTGTAATATTCGGCGCATACATGGTGTACGTATTGTTTCCGCTTAACGGAGTAGTCAAATCCGCGGTAAACCCGTACACGGTTACGCCGAGATTGAGCGTTTGACTGTCTGCGGCTGCGGCGGTTGCCTTAACGGCAGCAGGCGGATTGTACGTATTCGTTTCTTGCGCAGAAATCGTTTCCGCGTATTCGGAAGCGTAAAATTCCGCTCTTATATTGCCGTTTGAAAGCAAAAAATATTTTGCGTTCCCATTGCTTTTCTCGGTCAGCTCGCGCACGACGAAGCTTTCCGCATTTTGATTGTTGGTGATTTCCATTTCTTCCTCCTGAAAAAAATTGACATTGCGCGCTTGTCAAAATCATGGTAGCAAACGAAATAAGACAACGGTATGTCATAGTTGGGCTATGAGTCCGATGAAGCTTTTATTTCGCGGGCGTTTTTAAACGCTGCGTCAACGGCTTGGCTTGCAGCCAAAAAAACGCCGCAAAAAACTCTGCGGCGAAAAAAAGGCAATCAAATTTCTTTTTACGTGCTCGAACGCAAGCCTTGCCCGACAAAAAAATTTACTCCAATTCAGCGGACAAAAAAGAGCGGTTATTCCTTCAACCGCTCTAAAAAACATCGTTAAAAAACCAAAAACAAATTTTCACTCCGATTTTCGGGCAACGACCAACAGCTCCCTGTGTCCCGTCGTTTCTTCGCGGTAGTCCTCCGTCAAAGCTACGATTTCCATCCCGTTGCGCCGCAAAACGTCTGTGACAGCCGACATGTCGTGCGCGCAGTAAAAAAATTTTTCTCCGAACATCTCTCCCGACGTCTCCCCCTCTCTTTTTCCGTGGGTAAACAAAAAATATCCGCCCCTTTTAAGCATGGCGCCAATACGAAAATACGCTTCAAGCTGCTTATTTCGAGACAGATGCCACAGCGAATCAAAGGCTATGACGCCGCCGAATTGCTCATCGGAAAAATACTCCGCCGCGTCGGCGAGCAAAAAGCGCGCGTTTTTAAGGTTCAGTTTTCTTGCCTTTTCCAGCATTCTTGCCGAAACGTCGATGCCCGTGACGGAAAACCCCTGCCCGCTCAAATACGCGTCAATGGGAAAACCCGTGCCGCAGCCTATATCCAGCACGTGACAGCCTTTTTCAAGCAGGGCGGCAAACTGCACGACGCAACGATTGATCGGGCTTTTATTTCTCGTTTCTGCCCAACTGTCGCAAATCGCGTTGTAAGCAGCAGCGTTTTTTTCAAAATCGGCAACCATACAGAAAATATCCTTATCCGTCAAAATAATTTGTCAATTTCAATTTATTCATTGACCTTAGAAACGTCAAAACGCTTTAAGCATAATGTTCAAAATTTTAAGAAAGCTCTGTCGGCATAAGCTATCAAAAAACATATACCCGACAAAGCCTATTCGTTTTCTGTGATTTTAACACAACCGATTGCCGAGAGTCAACAAGTCTCGCTGTTTGCAATCCAAATCGGTTAGTATACAACAAAAAAGCAGACGTAAACGTCTGCTTTTTTGTTGAAACCGTTTACTCCGTTGCCGAAGCAAACTCGTTTGCCCACTGCACCAGCAATGCCCTTATTTCCACAAACTCCGACTCTCTCAAAGAAGAATCGCTCCATGAATACCACCCGCTGTCGTCCTCTATCCAGACTACAAATCCCGAAGGATTAGTGTCGCAATCCACGTACCCGCGAAACTCCGGATTGAGGATTTCATTTATCAGCGCCCAATACTGTTCGCTTGTTTCTCCGTATTTATCCAGTGTTTTTGCTTTGAGCCAATCGGACATCTTAGAGTAGTCCGAAACGACAGGACCGTCTGTTTCTCCGCCGTCGTCAGGTATTTTGAGAATTCCTTGTGCTGTTTTCAAAGCCTGCCAATACGGATAGTAACTGTGCACTGCGGTGTAAACTCCATCCAAATGTATTGTCAGCAAAGTCAAGCGATTCCAGTTTTTAATGACGTTCACTATTTCCAAACCGAAGGCGTAAGGCATCGATTTTAAAACGGCATCGTTCTCCGACAGATACAGCTGTTTTTCAAAATAGTAAATCACTGTCTCAGGCGCAGCGGAATCAATCCAGCACAATGTCAAGCCTTGCGCCTCTTTGATTTCAGACCAAGCTCTGTTTAAATCACTTTTTGTCCAGCCCGTCATATCGTAATATTTCTGCGAGACGCCTGACACTTTTGTTGTGATAAAGTCACTGAGCAGTCCGCTGCCGTCCCACAACGAAGCAAATTCTCCGAACAAATACGCCAAGCTCGGGTCGAATATATTTTCAAGAAACGTGCCGCCGTCGGGGTCGCCCCACACGGTATTGCTATCTGCATACTTAAAATCATAATCGAGCCACCGCACAAATCCCAGATAACCGACGCGGTCAACCCAGCAATCTGCATTCAAATTAAGCGTGTACAATCCTTGATGTCCTTCGCTTGTCCTGTCGGCTTTTTTATCCCATCTTGCAAAGCAATTCATATTGTTTGAGATATTATCAAACCTTAACTCTGCGGAGTAACCGTAACTGCACCAGCCCCGGAATTCAAACCCGTCTCTTTCCAATTCCGGCACATCCCTGAGGGAAGAGCCTGCTTTCACTTCGATATCCTCTATATCCGCATAAGTCCCCGAGCTGTCAATAAATTTCAAAGTAAACCATTGACTCCAGCCCGCCCACAGCTCCGTATCGGAGGTAAGCGTCGCGTCGAAATCAAAGACGTTGAGCAGCTCTTCTTCGGTATACCATCCTTCAAAGCGCCAATCACCGGATTTGTCGCACGTGACCTCAGTAGGTTCAGCTGCCGTCTGCCCCTCCTCGACGGTCTGAGAGCTTATCGCATTGCCGTTTTCGTTGTGAAAAGTCACGACAAAAACCCTTGTCCATTTGGCGTAAAGCGTAACGTCCGACGTAACAACCGTTTCAAAATCAAATCCCTCGGAAAAGGTACCGTTGTCAAGAAACCATCCCTTGAAAACATATCCCTGTCTTGACGGCTGCTCGGGCAAGACGGCTTTTCCCCCTTCGGTCACCGTCTGCGAAGCAATCACGGCGCCGCCGTTGTTTTCAAAAGCAACCTCAAAGGCTCTCACCCAGTTCGTCCACAATTCTATGTCGGAATTTATCGGCGTCGAGAAATCGAATGCGGTTTCAAGCTCTTCTTCGGTATACCATCCTTCAAGCATCCAATTTTCCTCTGTGCCGTTGTAGAACACATCTGTCGGTTCAGCTGCCGTCTGCCCTTCCTCGACGGTCTGAGCGCTTATCGCGTTGCCGTTTTCGTTGTGAAAAGTCACGACAAAAACCCTTGTCCATTTGGCGTAAAGCGTAACGTCCGACGTAATCGCCGTTTCAAAATCAAATCCCTCGGAAAAGGTACCGTTGTCAAGAAACCACCCCTTGAATGCGTATCCTGTCTTGGACGGCGGCTCGGGCAAGACGGCTTTTCCACCGTCGTTCACCGTCTGCGAAACAGTAGGACTGCCGCCGTTTCCTTCAAACGTGACAGTACGCTTCAATGCAGCCGGACTGAATTTTGCGTAAACGGTAGTGTTTTCATAAACGGGACTTTCCCAATCGAAAGGAATGGTCAATTCGGCGTCCTTGTACCAGCCGTCGAACACAAATCCCGTTTTGGTCGGACTTTCGGCGGGTTTTGTCGCAGCGGAGCCTTTTTCGACACTTTGCAAGGCTATCGCGCTGCCTCCGTCCGTGTCGAAAATCACTTCGCAATACGTTTTTTCACAAGCCGCAAAGCAAACAAGCGCAAGCAAGACAAGCGCAAAAATCAAAATACATTTTACCTTTTTCATAATTTTCTCCTTTGAAAAATTTTTCATATTTTTGGTCCCCGTGCAAAATAAAGCATCGCAAATTCTTCTCTAAAGCTAAGGGTTACCCATTGGTTATAATAAAAGAACGTCACGCCCTCCCGGCTCAACCTGCGCAGATGCTCGCTGAGCAATCCGCTTCCGTCCCACTGATTTATCGCCGCAACCAGCATCGCGTTAGTCGAAGCGCTGCCATAGTTTAAATGTTTGTAAAATCTGTTGCTTGCAACCAACAGCGAATCCGAAGTCATATAATTCAGATAATCCAAGACGGTCTGTTTGTCCGCTTTGTCCAACCAGGAAAAATAAATACCTTCGGCGGCGCGCATTTCTTCATACTGAGAAAAATATCCCGTACCGGCAGCCGAGTCGGAAAGGAATTCACTCAGCAGACCGCTTCCGTCCCAGCTGTCGAGAGCGGAAACAAGCCAGCCTTTGAAGCCGTCGCTCAAAGAACCGAGCTGCTTTTGACAGGCTTCCGTCGTCAGATAGTACTTGACGCCCTTTGCTCCTGCGACGTCAATCCAGTTGTCTGTGTTCAATTTTTTAACAGACTGCCACCAAGCAAACTCTTGGCTTGTCTCGCCGTAAATGCCTTTTACCGCCCAGTCAAGATACGTGCTCAGCAAAAAGTAATTTTTGTATGTCCATGCTGTATCCCAGTTTTCATATCTGTTGTATAAAAAAGACAGAAATTCATCGGACATCTGCTCGTATTCGACTCCCAAGCTGCGAATCGCTTTATGCTTGAAATACGAAATGAAAGTATTTTCCGGCATATAATCAATGCCGCACGGAGACATGTCCTCGGGAATAACGCCCGACGCGCACAGCTCGCAAAACCATCCCGCCATCTCGCTGTCCGCTCCGTATTGAGCGTCTATCCAGGCGCGCATATATTGGCTTTTCAATCCCACGGAGTCGTCGTAAGAAGCAAGCTTGCCGAGCAAAAAGTCAAGACCCTCGCGGAACCAAGGTTTCAAATTTCTAACCGTGCCATATGCAATGAGATTGTTGTAAGCAGGCGTGAGCTCCCAATAGTTGCCAAGCTCCATCGCTCTGCTTCTGAGCCCGGTAAACCATTCGTTGAATTGAGGCGAAATAGTCAGGAAACGCAAAAGCTCGTCCTTTGTCATATCGTCCAACCATATTGCGGAAGCCCCTCCGTCCAAATCCGGCGCCTCCCCGTCAATCTCCCGATAAAGCTCTATGCCGTCCAGCAGTCTCTCAAATTCAAGAACTTCAACTCCGCTTTCTCCGTACCTGACGCAAAGCTCTTGCCGTACGTAATAACTGAGAAACGTGTTTTTGGTTGAATTTTTCAGATTCTCTTTGCTTACCGACGAAAAGGGCAGACCGTCGCTCGCTTTTGAAAAGGCTTTTTCCTGAGAGAGCAGCCTGCTTTCGACCTCCGCGCATACGGCTTTGATGTTTTCGGAAACAGACAAACCGCGCTGTTCAAAGCAGAACAGCAAGCCCGAGGAACCAAAGCAGTCGCATTCGTATCTCTTTGTGTCTACGCCGCCGTTTCCTGAATACGCCCTGAACACCCGCGCGGCAACCGCGCTCTTTCCCGACTCATCGGAGCGATAAGCGCAATCGGAAACGGAGCCTCCCTCTATGGCGCCTGCGATGTTGCCGTAGCCGTCTCCGTAACGCAGAGACAAATCTTCATACTCCTCTCCCTGCCAGGAGCTGTTGTTGTGCGCCACGCATCTGAGGATATCGGTATCCAGGGCATAGCCCACGACTCCACCCGCCTGAGGCGCCTGCGCAACGCAAAGGTCGGCATAGCAGTCTGTTATTTCCCCTCCGAGGCTGCGTCCCGCAATGCCGCCGGCGGCTTTGTCCGAGACAACGGATATACCGTAGACCGAGCAGTTTTTGACAACGCCGTTCTGATAATTGATTCCCACTATGCCGCCGGAAGCCTCTGACGATTTTAAAAATCCGTATTGAGGCAGCCAGGCATATTCGCTTTCTCCGTATCCGCTGTAAACGACGTTTATCACACAATCGCGCACCGTGCCGAAATTGTGCGCGGCAACAATTGCGCTCACTTGGGGAACGACCTCGTTTTCTCCCCATCTGCCCCTGAACAGCGACAAAGTGTTTTCGGCGTTTGATTCGTGATTGAGCAACAGTGACTCTATCGTTCCGTAGTTGTATATGACAAACGCGCAAAGCTCGGCGGCGTTAAGCTGATTTATTTCAAAAGAAGCTTTTTTCCCGTCTATGTTCACGGCATTTTCCGAGCTGCCGGCAAGCGACACAAGACTGCCCTCCCTCAGATAGACACAGCCGTAGGCTAGCGCGCTCATGCCGAAATTGGCGGGTCGAACTTCGCTGCAACAGTCGATTATGCTTTTTCCTCCGAAATCGTAACACAATCCCGCAACCTCGTCCGCGACTGCCCATACTTTTGCATAGCTGTCCTCTATCACGGCGTCGTCCTCGGCGCGGAAGACAAGTCCCGCCAGCTTCAACGATGTTCTGAAATTGTTTTCCGAGCCGTCATTGCTGTTCCATTGATTTAACAAAGTCGTAATTTGTTTCAGCTGCGAATTTTCCCTCATCAAAAACGCCGCTCCCGCAAACTCTCCCTCGCTGAAAATTTCTTCTTCGCTTTCGAACGCCACATTACTCAAACACCGTGTCAAGCAGTTTTCCGCCGAGGCGTTTCCGTACATTTCGTAAACAACTCCTCCGCCGGTGAGCCCGTACAAATTTCTCACGGTGCAATCGGATATTTCCGAATCGCCCCCCGCAAAGAGACACACCCCTCCCACCTTTTTCAGGTCGACGGCATAAAATAACCAACCGATATTCAAATGAAAATTTGCGATTTCGTCGGGCAAAGTCCCCAACTCGGCTCCGCCTGCGAAACAACCCGTTATCTGTCCTTCCGCCGTATTGTAAACCGATACTCCCGCAAAGTTTTCAACAATAGCAAACGCGTAGGCAGAGTAATAATAAGCAAAGTAACCGGTATTGAGGCATATATAAGAAAAGAGAAAAGTATCACAAACGGTTCTATCGCACAGATAAAAATTCTCTATCTTCCCCTCGTTGATATAACACGCGCCGCCCGCGGTTTCAAATACGTAAATCGCCGCCGCAGTGATGCAATCGGAAACGGACGCGCCTGCGCAATTGCGGTAAACAATGCCGGAAAACTGCGAGCTTTCGTATGCATAGTCGCCGAACGCCGCGCCTGATACGAGGCATTTTTCGATACGACCGAAATTGTTGACGGCTATGCCCGAAATCGAATAGTCTCCTGCGCCGGACCTGAGAAACAGAGCGTCGCTCACAAGATTTTTGATTGTGCCGAAATTGTTCACACATATTCCGGCGCCCTCGCCCGAAAAAGACAGAAGACCGCTCAGCGCAAGGACATTCTTCGCCGAAATCGTGCCGTAATTGTTTACGCACAGAGGCGCTCCGACAAAACTGTACAAATTGTATTGCGAGTTGTAAATAGTGGTGTACGACACATCCGTCATCGTGCCGTGATTGTCGCCCACAAAACTGACGTCGTGACCGTCTTCATTTTTGTAATAACTTATTGTCAGATTTTTTATTGTGCCGTAGTTGCTTTCCAAAAAATTGTTTTCAAGCGAACCCCCGTCGAACAATATGGTCTTGCCGTTGCCGTCAAAAGTACCGCAGAACGTAAAACGCTTGGCTTCCGTCTCCGACAAGCCTTCGGGTATTTTGTGAGCCAAGGAATTTATGCCTGCGGTTATGCTTACGTCCTGATACAATTTATAGTATCCGTCCGCCGCGTTTTCCCAGCCTTCGTTCAAGCTTTGTATAAAAACATTCAAATCAATCGCGTCGTACAATATGTAAGGATCGTCGGCCGTACCCCAGCCGCCCATGACGTAGCGCGTCGCTTCGTCCTCGTAGACATAAGTGGCATACAGTTTTGTGTTTTCCAAAACACAGTCAATTGTCTTGTCCCAGCCCGCAAACGTCCATTGCTTGTGAATCCCGCCGATGACTATGGGGTTAGGGTCATCGGGAAAACTAATCTGCGAACCTGCCTCCGCCCAAATCACGTCGCCGTAAGGCTGCCATGACGAATTTTCGTCATATTTTCCCACAAAGAATTGAACGGAATAGTATGTCTTTTGGCTCCAACCTGCATATAACGTCATGTCCTCGGTTACGGGATTGGAAAACCCGTACGCCTCGTTGCACGACATATCGGTATACCAGCCGCTGAAATTGTAGCCCGTTCTTAAAGGAGTCTGAGGCGGCAAGAGCAGCTCTCCCTCTTTTACCGTATCCGATTCTATACTGCTTCCGCCCATGGTGTTGTATACGACATTGTACTTCCTCAACCATTTGGCATAAAGCACAATGTCTTCTGTCAGAGCCGTCTGAAAATCAAATTCGGCAGACAAGTCTCTGTCTACATACCATCCGTCGAATTCATAACCGCTTCTTGTCGGCTCTTCGGGCAGACTTGCAGTTCCGCCTTTGTTTGGCGATTGCGACAAAACCGCGCTGCCGCCCTGCGTATCGAATGTCACCTTGACCTGCGAATTGCAGGCGGCAAGCACCCAACAGCACATGACAGTCACCGACAGCAACATAACAATCACCGCAATTTTCTTTTTTAGTGCCATTTTCTTCCTCCTATGTTTGATTTTGTATGTCCAATTTAACACATATAAAACAGCCTGTCAAGCGTTTTTACAATAATTGCGCTTTTGCAACAATATTTTTTTTGCAAATGTATTTTATCAAATTGACAAAACCCAAAATGCTTATTATAATTTTATCATTAAAAAATTTGGCAGAGAAAATGAACAAACAACTTATTAAAAAATTTAATACGGCAAGAGTGCATATGCTCACGACAATGAATACCTATTTTATGGGAGAGTTGGCAAACAAAGGAATCCTGGCTGTCTTCGACCTGAATATTTCGGAAGCCAATATCATCTTTTATCTTTTCAACAATCAGCGCGAATTTTCGATTTCCGAAATTATCGAAAGCCAGCGTATTTCTAAATTCACCACTTCCCGCGCGGTAAAAAAACTTGTCAATCTCGGACTCATTGAACGATATCAGAAAAGCGACAATATGCGTGTTTCGTATATTAAATTAACCCCCAAAGGGCAAGAAATATGCAATGCGGACGGGCAAAATGCATTATATGAATACAATTTTTTATTTGACAAAATCTGCACGGAGGACGAGCTGCAACAGGTTATTGACAATATTTTAAACATCAACTCTGTTTTAAGTCGCATCGAAGCTTATTCTGTTTCTCAATTGAAGGAAGAACTTCAAAATCAAAACAGCGCTTCCGATTCTCAATAAATTAAAGATACGCAAATACGTCAATCTGTTTTACATAAATTTCTCGATGCGATGCTTTTTGTGCATTCGCATATTACCTAAAAAGCAACCGCAAAAAACCGCCGTTTTCGTCTGCGAAAACGGCGGTTTGAATTTTGAAGTCTGTGCACGGAAAGCAAAAATTATCTCTTGGAGAACTGCGGCGCTTTTCTCGCCTTGTGCAATCCGTATTTTTTGCGCTCCTTCATGCGGGGGTCGCGCGTGAGGAAGCCTGCCTTTTTGATTTTGTCCTTGTCCTCTCCCGCAAGCACCAGAGCGCGGCTTATGCCGTGACGTATGGCGCCCGCCTGACCGGTAAAACCGCCGCCGTGAACATTGACGGCAACGTCGTATTTGGTCTGCGTATCGGTGAGAACCAGCGGCTGACGCACGATATACTTCAACGTGTCCAGATTGAAATAGTTGTCAATATCCCTGCCGTTGATGGTAATGCTGCCGTTGCCGTTGGGCAAAACGCGCACACGCGCAATGGATTTCTTTCTCCTGCCCGTGCCCCAATATTGTATTTTTTTACTCTTAGCTATTTTTGTCGCCATAATTCACCTCAATCAATCCGCCAATGTCAAAGGCTGCGGCTGCTGCGCCTGCTGCTCGTGCTCCGCGCCCTTGTAAACGCGCACCTTTTTGAGCATTGCCGCTCCGAGACTGTTTTTGGGAAGCATACCCTTGATTGCCTGCATGACGGCGAAATCGCTTCTTTCCGCCATAAGCTTGCCGTACTTGATTTCCTTGAGATTGCCGGGCTTGCCGGAGTGACGGCGATAAAGCTTTTGTTCAAGCTTTTTGCCGGTAAGCACAACCTTGTCCGTGTTGATAATCACCACATGGTCGCCCGTGTCGACGTTGGGAGTGAACTCGGGCTTGTTTTTGCCGCGAAGAATTGCAGCCACCTGACTTGCGAGTCTGCCCAAAACCTGACCGTCGGCATCTATCAGATACCACTTTTTCTGTATAGTTTCAGGCTTGGCCATAAAACTTTTCATGATTGTTTTCTCCTGATTTTGCTTTAAGATTTGCCGTTCACGGTCGAATAACCACGCCCAGTGGAGAGGCAGAAGCGACGGGCAGAGCTTAAAAATACCCGCCTTGATTATTCACAGCCTTTCAATTATATAAAAATGCGTCGGACGTGTCAAGCGTTGAAAAGCAAATTTTTTCGTCCGACGGCTCTTTTTTTCCTTTTATTTCAATATTCGACGCTTTCAAGCGTCAAACCGTGCGGCGGAAGAGTCTTTCCGCACCTTGACCTGTCTTTTGAAGCGATGATTTGCGGCAAGTCCTCCGCCTTTATTTTTCCGCGCCCCACCCACAAAAGAGTACCCGCAACAATGCGCACCATGTTGTATAAAAAAGCGTTGCCGCAAACCGATATTTCTATTATATTCCCCTCCTGCCGCACGTCACAGGAAAAAATTTCCCTGACAAAGGTCTTTGCGTTGCCGCCCGTCGCGCAGAAGCATTTGAAGTCGTGCCTGCCGACAAGCGCGGCTGCCGCCTTATTCATCGCGGACAGGTCGGGCTGTCTGTAAATCTGCAAATGATTGACGTCGAGAAAGGGACGCCTCACGCTGTCCACGTACATACGGTAGACGTAGGTTTTTCGCTTGGCGTCTCTCCTTGCGTCGAAAGAGTTATCTGTATACTCCGCGTCGACGACGGCTATGTCGTCGGGCAGTCTGACGTTTGCGCCGAGAATCAGATTGAAGGGTTTTATTTCAACGTCGGTATCGAAATGCGCAACCTGCCGTCTTGCGTGCACTCCCTCGTCCGTCCTGCCGCTCGCGGTAAGTCTGACCTCGTGCCCCAAAACCCCGCCAAGCGCTTTTTCCACAAGCTCCTGAACGGAAACCGCGTTTTTTTGGGACTGCCAGCCGCAATATTTCGTTCCTATATACTGAACGCCTATTTTCACGCGGCGCGTCAAAAGGTCATCCATTTTACCGACTCCAACAATTCGGCGGGGAGATACCTCAACGTAATGACTCCGCCGATAAACAGCACGGTAAAAACGGTTCCCGCGAGGTCTCTCCAAGAAAATTTCAATTTTTTCATTTTGGTGCGTTTGCGTGCTCCCTCGTAGCAGCGCGCGTTCATAGCCAGCGCAAGCTCCTCCGCGCGTCTGAAAGCGTTTACCAAAAGCGGAATAAGAATAGGCACAAACGCCTTTGCGCGCGCAATCAGTCCCCCCGTATCGAAGCTTGCTCCGCGCGCCTTCTGCGCCCGAATTATCCTGTCCGTTTCGTCCATAAGCGTGGGTATGAACCTGAGCGTTATGCTCATGATGAGCGCAAATTCGTCCACGGGCACCTTTATCCAGGTAAGCGGCTTCAACAGGCTTTCTATGCCGTGAGTCAAATCGACGGGCGTGGTAGTGAGCGTCAGCAGCGAGGCGCTTGTTACGATAAACACAAGCCTGACCACCATTTTGACGGCAAAATTCACTCCGTCGTCGGTAATTCTGAATATCCACCAATCGACAAGCACGTTGCCGCTTTTTACAAAAAACAAATTTATAATCGCGGTAAACAGCGCGAGAAAAATTATGCCCTTAACGCTTTTCAGCACGCTTTTCAAGGGGATTCGGGACGCAAAAATGCTGATAAGCAGATACGCAAGCATAAGCGCGTATCCGAAATAGGACTGCACGAGAAAAATCGTTATCATATAAAGCAGGTTGAGCAGGATTTTCACGCGCGGGTCCATGCGGTGCACAAAGGATTTGGCGGGATAATACTGCCCGAATGCCACGTCTCTGAACATCAGCCTTCCTCCTTTGTCTGCGGCAATTTGCCGTGCGCCCTCGCGTAATCCAGAACAGCCTCTGTCATCGCCGAGACGTTGCGGGGGCGACAGCCCAGATTTATCCCCTCCGCTTCCAGACGGTTGGACAGCGCCGCCATCTGCGGCATTTCAAGCCCAATGCCTTCAAGCTCGTCGGATTTTCTGAAAAGCTCCTCCGGAGACATAAGGTATTTCACCGTGCCGTCTACGAATACGGCGACCCGAGAGGCATATTCGTACACCTCGTTCATGTCGTGGGAAATCATGACGATTGTCTTTCCGTGATTTTTTCTCAGCTCCACCACCAAATCCAGAATTTCCTTTTTTCCGCGTGGGTCGAGACCTGCGGTAGGTTCGTCCAGCACTAGCACCGAAGGACGCATCGCCAGCACTCCGGCAAGCGCAACGCGGCGCTTTTCGCCTCCGGACAGCTCGAAGGGGGATTTGCCCGAAACCTCGTCGAAATCCAGACCTACCGACGCTATCGCTTCTCTCGTCCTTTCGTCAATTTCTTCCTTTGAAAGCTTCATATTCTGCGGACCGAAAGCCACGTCCGCTTCGACTGTGGAGGCAAACAGCTGATACTCCGGATATTGGAATACCATACCCACCTGTCCGCGCAGCTGTTTCAGCATTTCTCTCCGCAGTTTTTTCTTTTTTAGCGTGAGGTCTAAACCGTTGACCTCCACAAAGCCGCTTTGAACGGGCACAAGCGCGTTTAGATGCTGCACAAAGGTGCTCTTTCCGCTGCCCGTGTGCCCCACTATGCACAAAAATTCGCCGTCGTTCACCTCTAAATTCACGTCAATCAGGGCGTGCTTTTCATACGGCGTTTTGGGATTGTAAACAAAATTCAGTTGTCTGACAGCAATCGGCATATCTCGTCTCCCAATTCGTCAACGTCGAAAATCGCAGGCTCGATTTCAAGCCCCGCGCTAAAAAGCTCGTGTGAAAGCGCCACGCTTCTCGGCACGTCAAGACCGTAGCCGTGAAGCTTGTCCTTTTCCTTAAAAATTTCCCGCGGAGCGCCCTGCATAACCAGTTCTCCCTCGCTTAACACCGCCACGCGGTCGGCTTCAGTAACCTCGTCCATGAAGTGCGTAATCGCCACCACCGTTATGCCCTCGCGGTTTAAGCGTTTTACCGTGTCCATAACGTCTTTTCTCCCCTGCGGGTCGAGCATTGACGTCGCCTCGTCCAGCACAAGAACGCGCGGACGTATGGCAAGCACGCCCGCTATTGCGATGCGCTGCTTCTGCCCGCCCGAAAGCTTTGTGGGCGTCTTGTCGTGATATTCGCTCATGCCTACGGATTCCAACGCGCCCTCCACCCTCTCTACGATTTCCTCGCGCGGCACTCCGAGGTTTTCCGGTCCGAAAGCGATATCGTCCTCCACAATGGACGCTATCATCTGATTGTCGGGATTCTGAAACACCATTCCGACCTGCTCGCGTATTTTGTAAAGCTCTTTTTTCACCTTGGGATTCAACCCGTCGACGCAAACCTCTCCCGACTGCGCAAGCAAAAGCCCGTTGAGCAGCTTTGCAAGAGTGCTTTTGCCGCTGCCGTTGTGCCCGACCAGAGCAAGAAACTCTCCTTCAAATATTTCCAGACTGACATTCTGCACGCCCTTTTCCTCTGTGGGGGGCGCGCCGTCGTCCTGATAGACCTTATATTTGTAGGTCACGTTTTCCAGCCTGATGATAACCTTTCTTTCTTCCGTCATTTTAATATTTCCGCAGCATTTTTTACGCTGTTTTTCAGTATATCATTTTTCCTCTCGGTTAGTCAACAAAACCCGACAAAAAAAGAAGCCTTGCGCTTTAAAAGCCGCGCGTTTTCGGGCGCCGTTATTCCGACCCCGCGGTCGGTTCCCTCTCCGACGTCTTTACTTTCGCCAAAAAGCAAAATTGTCGCCGCGTTTCCCGCAAAACGATTGACTAAACCCGCCCGAAACTATATAATTTTAACGGTGCCTTGCGGGCAACCGTTTTTCATGTAAAAATTTTTACGGAGGACATATAATGACCAAAATCACAATAGACGGCAATACCGCCGCCAGCCACGTGGCATACGCCTTTTCCGACGTTGCCGCAATCTACCCTATCACGCCCTCTTCCCCCATGGCGGAAATCGCCGACGAATGGGGCGCGGCAGGCAGAAAAAACCTGTTCGGACAGCAAATCAAAATAGCCGAAATGCAGTCTGAGGCAGGCGCCGCGGGAGCGGTGCACGGCTCTCTCGTCGGAGGCGCTCTGACAACGACCTTTACGGCAAGTCAGGGACTTCTGCTCATGATTCCCAATATGTACAAAATCGCCGGCGAAATGCTGCCCTGCGTTTTCCACGTTTCGGCACGCGCCCTCGCCGCGCATGCGCTGTCCATATTCGGAGACCATCAGGACGTTATGGCGTGCCGTCAGACGGGCTTTGCGTTGCTCGCCTCCAACAGCGTTCAGGAAGCCATGGACCTCGCGCTTGTCGCGCACCTGTCCACTCTTGAAGCAAAGGTGCCCTTCCTGCACTTCTTCGACGGTTTCAGAACAAGCCACGAGGTAAGCAAAATCGACGCCATAGACTATGCCGACATGGCTAAGCTGCTCAAAACGGAATACGTCGACGAATTCAGAAGACGCGCGCTCAATCCCGAGCATCCTCAGTTGCAGGGCACGGCGCAGAACCCCGATATTTATTTCCAGAACAGGGAAGCCGCAAACAAATACTATATGGCAACTCCCGCAATCGTGGAAAAATATATGAAGCAGGTGTCCAAACTCACGGGCAGAGAGTACCACCTTTTCGACTATGTCGGAGCGCCCGACGCGGACAAGGTCATCATACTCATGGGCAGCGGCGCGGACGCGGCGGAAGAAACGGTCAATTACCTCACGCGCAGAGGAGAAAAGGTGGGCGTGCTCAAAGTCAGACTTTACCGTCCTTTCAGCGCGGAAAGATTTGTCAGAGCCTTGCCCAAAACGGTCAAGAAAATCGCCGTGCTTGACAGAACGAAGGAAGCGGGCAGCTTGGGCGAACCCCTCTACCTCGACGTCGTTACGGCGCTCAGCGAAACGGGCAAGCTGCGCGGCAAGGTTGTCGTGGGCGGACGCTACGGTCTCGGAAGCAAGGAGTTCACTCCTTCCATGATAAACGCCGTTTACAAGAACCTCGACAGCGAAAAACCCATGAACCACTTCACGGTGGGCATAAACGACGACGTTACGCGCACCTCTCTTGCCATAGACGAAATGATAGACGTGGCTCCCGAGGGCACGACGCGCTGCAAGTTCTACGGTCTCGGCAGCGACGGCACAGTCGGCGCCAACAAAAACAGCATAAAGATTATCGGCGACCACACCGACCTTTACGCTCAGGGTTACTTCGAGTACGACTCCAAAAAATCAGGCGGCATCACCATTTCCCACCTGAGATTCGGCAAAAGCCCCATCAAGTCAAGCTATCTCATAGACCAGGCGGAGTTCATCGCCTGCCACAACTCCTCTTATGTTACCCGCTACGATATGCTCGGCGAAGCCAAAGAGGGAGGCACCTTCCTGCTCAACTGCTCGTGGAGCGACAGCGAGTTGGAAAAAGAACTGCCCGCTTTCGTCAAAAACCAGATTGCGCAAAAGCATCTTAAATTCTACACAATCGACGGACTGAAAATCGCCAAAGAGTCGGGCAGCGCCAAATCCACCAACATGGTTATGCAGGCGGCGTTTTTCAAGCTTGCCAACATAATCCCCTATGAGGAAGCCGAAAAATACATGAAGGCGGCTGTTCTCAAAACATACGGCAAAAAAGGCGAAAAGGTTGTCAACGCCAACAACGCGGCAATCGAAAACGCTATAAAAGGACTGCACGAGGTCAAAGTGCCCGCAGAGTGGGCAACCACCGACAAGGGCGCGGCGCTTCCCGAAGTCACCGACAATCAATATTACGAATCCTTTATCAGACCGATAATAGCTCAAAAAGGCAATACTTTGCCCGTGAGCGCCTTCAACGTCAGCGGAGTAGTGCCCACAGGCACCACAAAGTTTGAAAAACGCGGAATAGCCGTCGAAGTTCCCGTATGGCAGAGCGAAAACTGCATTCAGTGCAACCAGTGCAGCCTTGTCTGCCCTCACGCCTGCATACGTCCCGTGCTCATAGACGAAAACGAAAAGACGCCCGACGGATTTGTAACCAAGCCCGCGACGGGAGTCAAGGGAGCCAAATACAGAATACAGGTTTCTCCCCTCGATTGCACGGGCTGCGGAAGCTGCGCCAACGTCTGCCCCGCAAAGCAGAAGGCTTTGGTCATGACTCCCGCGGACAAAGTCAACGAAACGGAAAATTGGGAATTTGCCGAAAAGGTTCGTCAGGTGGAAAGCGGACTCAACAAATTCTCCGTCAAAGGCAGCCAGTTCGAGCAGCCTCTGTTTGAATTTTCAGGAGCGTGCGCCGGCTGCGGCGAAACGCCTTACGTCAAGCTGATAACACAGCTGTTCGGCGACAGAATGGTCATCGCAAACGCTACGGGCTGCTCCTCCATTTACGGCGGCAGCGCGCCCACGTGCCCCTACACCACCAATAAGGACGGTCACGGTCCCGCATGGGCGAACAGCCTGTTCGAGGACAACGCGGAATTCGGATTCGGCATCAACCTCGCATACCTGCAACGCAGAAACAAGGTCACAGACCTGCTCAATCAGGTGCTTGAAATCGGCACGGCAAAAATGAAAGTTGCCGCAAAGCTGTGGCTTGACAACAAATTCGATGCGGAAGGCAGCAAAAAAGCCGCGCAGGCTGTAAAAACCGAGATTATAGAAAACGCCAGAGGAAAAGTCAGACCGATAGCAAACGAGCTTGCCAAGATGGAGGACTGCCTCGTCAAAAAATCCGTATGGATTTTCGGCGGCGACGGTTGGGCTTACGACATCGGCTACGGCGGACTCGACCACGTGCTTGCAAGCGGCGAAGACGTAAACGTGCTCGTTCTCGACACCGAGGTTTATTCCAATACGGGCGGTCAGGCAAGCAAAGCGTCCCCTACCGGCGCGGTCGCCAAGTTTGCCGCGGCGGGAAAACGCATCAAGAAAAAGGATTTGGGCATGATGGCAATGTCCTACGGCTACGTTTACGTGGCGCAGGTGGGCATGGGCGCAAACATGAACCAGCTGGTCAAAGCGGTGTCAGAAGCGGAAGCATATCACGGACCGTCCCTGATTATAGCTTACGCTCCCTGCATAAATCACGGCATCGATATGTCCAACCCTCAGCAAATCATCAAGGAAGCCGTAGACTGCGGATATTGGCAGCTTTATCGCTACAATCCCGCGCTCGCCGAGGAAGGCAAAAATCCTTTCATTATGGACAGCAAAGAGCCTACCGGCAGCTATCAGGAATTTTTGCGCAAAGAAACGCGTTACACAAGCCTGCTCAAAACAAAACCCGAAATTGCGGAAAAACTGTTTGAAAGAGCGGAAGAAGAAGCCAAAGAGCGCGTGAAAAAATATCAGCATCTCGGACAAAACGACTGATAAATTTCAAAAGCCCCCGATTTTCGGGGGCTTTTTTGTCGCTTTAAATCGCGCAAGGAGTCTCACGACAGCCGTTTATTCTATTCCCACCGAAGCGGAAACAGCAAGGCTGATTGGAGTCGAAGTCGCGGGCGATTGACTGTCGTCGGCAACAAGCACGAACAGCAGCCTGTCGCCCTCTGTCACAGCCTGACCGACGTTTGTTTGATTGAGCGTAAGCAAAGTGTTGGCGTTGACCGTTCCGGTAAGGTTTGGCGTGTAGTCATATTCGGTACCCGTATAATTGAAGGTGTTTGAACCGCTCGTCGCAATATAAAGTCTTAGCTTCAAAGTAACGTCAGCCGTATTGAGCGCCGCCTGCGCCGTCACCGTCGCGTGCGAGGCTATGGTCTCGATTGTGCCCGTCGTAGTCACGTCAATCGGAGTGTTTGAATTGGCGGCGTCGAGTGTAATGGTCGCTCCCGGCGCGCCCGTCACCGTTTTGGTAAAACCGGACGAAACGATGAGATACTCTGGCTCCGCGCCCGCTTCGCCGGGAGTCAAGTCGGCAGCTGTAGCTCCCGAGTTGTAAGCAAGAGTGATTGGGTTTGTTCCCGTAGGTCCCGTTGGTCCCGTCGGCCCTGTCGGCCCCGTGGGACCGGTAGGTCCGGTCTCCCCCGTTGCTCCGGTAGGTCCCGTAGGACCTGTCGCGCCTGTAGGTCCCGTGGGGCCCGTGTCACCTGTCAATCCCACAGCTCCGGCATCGCCTGTCGGACCGGTAGCTCCTGTCGCTCCTGTTGCACCCGTTGCACCGGTAGGTCCCGTTGCTCCTGTGTCACCGGTAAGTCCTATTGCGCCGGCGTCGCCTGTCGGGCCTGTCGGACCTGTAGGTCCCGTGGCGCCCGTGGGACCTGTTGCACCGGTAGCCCCCGTAGCTCCTGTGGCGCCCGTTGCTCCTGTGGGTCCAGTCGGACCTGTCGGTCCTCCGCCTGTGCCTGCGGGACCCGTTGCGCCCGTGGCGCCCGTAGGTCCCTGCACACCCTGCAAGCCCTGAACGCCCTGCGGGCCGGTAGAGCCTGTCGCGCCAGTTGCTCCGGTAGGTCCCGTCGGACCTGTGGGACCGGTAGGACCGGTCGGACCCGTTGCGCCTGTCGCACCTGTGCCTGCGGGACCTGTTGCGCCCGTAGCTCCCGTAGGTCCCGTGACTCCCGCAAAGCCCTGAATACCTTGAAGCCCCTGCACTCCCTGAGGTCCCGTCGGACCTATAGGACCTGTCGCACCCGTGGCGCCCGTGGCGCCCGTAGCCCCTGTTCCCGCGGGACCTGTCGCGCCAGTTGCTCCTGTGGCTCCGGTGGGACCAGTAGGACCTGTTGCGCCTGTCGCGCCCGAGCCTGCGGGGCCTGTTGCGCCTGTCGGACCGGTCGCGCCGGTGGCTCCCGTCGCTCCGGTCGCTCCTTGTATACCCTGAGGTCCCTGCGCTCCGGTTGCACCTGTCGCTCCGGGAAGCCCCTGAGGACCGATGGGACCCTGCGGTCCTTGGGGACCTTGAGGGCCCGGAGCGCCGGTAAGTCCGATAGGACCGCGGGGACCGACGGGACCTTCGGGGCCGCGCTGTCCTCTTGGACCCGCAACGCCTACGCAAACGGGTTGAGGGGGCGCGGGAGGAGGACAGCAGTTGTTGTTATTTCCGCCGCAGCAGCCTCCCAAAAATTCACAAAAACTCATATAACACAACCTCTTTAAAAATATTTTCGGAGCGGAACGAAATAATATTCGCAAAAACTCCCACTAATATTTTATGTCCGATATTTTATAAGGTTTCATGTCCGCAAAAACAAAAACAGGGCGGATTTTTTGTTTGAACAAAATCCGTCCTATCGGTTGCCAAAAAAAATTATTTGTTGTATAATAAATCGAAAAGCTGCGAATGTAGTTTAGTGGCAAAACGAAAGCTTCCCAAGCTTTAGTTGTGGGTTCGATTCCCATCATTCGCTCCAGAGAGACTGCGCCTTTGTCTCAACAAAACCGAAGCCTTTTTCGGCTTCGGTTTTCTTTTCGCCTTTTGCTTGTCTCTCTTTCTCTCTCTTGTTCATTTAAACTTTTTTGTGACGCTGCGGCAAATTTCCTTTGCCTTGCTATTCCGTCGCTTCGCTCCTTGCGATTCCCATCATTCGCTCCAGAGAGACTGCGCCTTTGTCTCAACAAAACCGAAGCCTTTTTTCGGCTTCGGTTTTCTTTTCGCCCTTTTGCTTGTCTCTCTTTCTCTCTCTTGCTCATTTAAACTCTTTTGTGACGCTGCGGCAAATTTATCGCCGCCTTTATCTTTTCAAGGTCCGCAAATAGTTCTTTTTGTCAAGGTCTATTCTGAAGCTCTCCAATGCTTTTGAAATTGCCTTGTTGTGCACCCACACGTCGAAAATCCCCTTTTCGAGAGTCTTGACGGCAACGTCGTACTTTTTTACCAATGCGACGCTGATATACCAAGCCGCCGCCATATCGACATAATACTCGTTTTTTACGTTAAGCGACGCAAGCAAATTCAGGTCGCTTTCTTCAAACGCCTCGCCGAGAAAATAGGACAACAGACACACAATGCCGAAACGCACGGTATAAGCTTTGTCGCTTTTGAGCCACCTCTCGACAGAAGCTCTCACCGCCGACGTGTTCCGCGAAAAAATTTTCATGCCCATGGCGGTAATATCGTTTGTCGCCCAATTGTCAATAAAAGGCAAAAATTCCTCCGTCATTGCAAGCGCTGCGTCCAAATCCTTTATGTTGCACAAAAGGCAGCCGTGCAGATTGTTTTCCTCCAAATAAAAATGCGGCGTCTGCGAAAGAAAAAGACTTGCCTCCCCGCTTCCGTAAAATTCCTTTGCCAACGCCTTTACCACGGGACTGCGCACTCCCAAAATCCTTTCCGACGCAACGGAGGGAGTAAGTCTCGCATTAAAAATCTTCAATTTTTCATCGCTGTTTTCTTTGAGTCTGTCAAGCAGCGTCATAATCGGCTCCTTTTTTGACGGCTACAAGCCGCAAAATCTTTTTTCCCTCGCTTCTGTACATCTTTTCGTGTTCGGTCTCGATATTGTCCTCCGAACAAAAATCCGTGCTGCGTTCCGTCACGCAAAAGCCGACGGACAGCAGCGAATCCGCCGAATACTCGAAAAAATCCGCGTCGTCCGTTTTCAGCTCGACCGTGCCGCCCTCCTTCAAAATGCTTAAATAAATTTTGCAAAACGGCGGATAAGTAAGCCGCCTGTTTTCGTTGGACGGCTTGGGGAAAGGCGTGCTGAAATTGAGAAAAATCCTTTCAACGCTGCACGGCGGAAAAAAACGCGGCAGATATTCCGCACCCGCGCACAAAAAGCGCAGGTTGGAAATATTCTCGCGCACGGCACGCAAAGCTCCTTCCACCATAACATTGCCAATCCGCTCAACGGCGACAAGAACCGCCTCTTTATGTCTTTTTGCAAGTTCGACGGAAAAAACGCCCTTGCCGCAGCCTACGTCCAGCCAGACGGGAGCGCTCCTGCCGAATAAGGCATTGAAATCAATATAATCGCGGACGGGTACGGAAGAATTTTTTTCTCTTATTTCCTTGTCGATTACAGCGTCGCCTGCTTCTGACAGCAGGCTGTCCAGATTCTTTTTTCTTCTCAGTCTCATATTGCGTCGGCAATATTTTATCACGGGCGGGGCTTTCAGGTCAAGAAAAAGCGTACGCGCAAAAACACCCGCCGCGACGAAGCAAAGCTTTTATCCTTAAACTCCATACGTTTGCCCCAAACAGAATAAAAAAAGCTCCCGCAAGCGGGAGCTTTCAATCGATTGTTTAAAAGCCGATAGAATAACTCGTATAGGTATCGAGGTCGTTAGGCAGAGTTACGCTTCCGTTGAAGGGTTTAAGCTCGACAAAAACTTTGAGCCCCTGCACTTCGTACTTCATCTGATAGCCTCTCAAAAGATTGTTGGCTCCGAAAGAGAAGATTGCGGAACCCTTTCCGAAAACGGAATTTTCACCCTTGTCGGTGTCATCAAACTCGAACTTGATTTTCGTGCCGTTCTCGTTGCTGTCAATGTAAACCTTGATGTTTTGCGTTTCAAGCTCGGCTGCGGTCATGGCGAAGAAATCTATACCCTCCGCGCCCTCGCTTGCCATGCCTGCAAAATTGTCGAGAACCGACTGCAAATCGTCGCCGAAATCGACCTTAATCTTTGTATTTGCCGTTTCCGCGCCGTTTAAAGACATGACGGTATGAGTATACATAGCGCCGTCGCCCGTGTAAACATTCATATCGAGCGCGGAATCATAGCTGACAGACACCCCGCCGGCTTGGGACGAGCCGGAAAAAGTCATCGTGCTCTCTATTGCGGATTTGACTCCGTCCTTTATGGAAACCTTGCCCTTCATCGTCATATCGATGTCGCCCTTGCCCAGTTCGTTTTCAAACGCGCCTTTGAAGGTGGCTTTGAGCTGATAACCCGTTTCGGTATCCGATTCCTCGGTGTTCACCTTGGCAAAAGTAGTGTTAATTTCATCCGCCGAAGCAACCGTTTTGAAGTTGCCGTCAAACTCGCCGCAGGCGGTCAGACCGAAGCACATGACAAGAGCCAGAGTCAGGCAGACGAGTGTTTTGAAAAGTTTTTTCATTTATATAATCTCCTTTATATATTTTTTAATTATTGTATTTTCCTATACAGTTGCCGTTTTGCGGTAAACGGCGCAAACCTTAATTCCTGCCGAAAACGGTCAGCGTTGCCCTGATTTTTCTCATCACCTCCTTAAAAATCCTTTATACACAGTATATTAGCACTGTTTTCATGTATTGTCAACAATTTCAGCTCTCTCCGCCGTAAATTTTGAACAGCAGCCAATCTTTGAGTCGCCTCGGCAAAATGCCTGCCGCAAAATACAAAAATTTGTATTTCACGCCTATGACCTTGACGTGCGGCATATTTCTTTTGACGGCGCAGGCAAAGATTTTTTTTGCGGCGTAGGCGGCGCTCATACCCTGCTGCTCGTCCTTTTCCATAACCTTAACCGAATTTTCCGCGTATGCGGCATAAACTCCCTCGTCGGTATTTTTTCTTCTCGACTCGGTGAAGCAGGTTTTCACGTCGCCGGGCAGGACGGCAAGCACCTTTACGCCAAAGGGGCGCACCTCGTTTCTGAGCGCGTCCGAAAGACTGAGAACCGCCGCTTTGGTTGCGGAGTAAAACGCCTGATAGGGTATGGCAATCGCCCCCGCCACGCTGGACACGTTGACGAGCCTGCCCTTGCTTTGCCGAAGCAGCGGCAGACCGAAGCGTATGCAGTTGTACGTGCCCTTGAAATTGACGTCCGAAATGCTGTCGAAATCGCGCTCCGACGTATTTTCCACCGAGCCGGAAATGCCCATGCCCGCATTGTTTATCAAAAAATCCACTCTGCCGAATTTTTCCCCGATTGCGCGGAAGGCGTTTTCCACCGCCGCCGCGTCGCAAACGTCGCACGGGATGTAAAAAATCCCGTTTTTTTCGCCCTCGCCGCAGCTGCGCGCAAGACAAACCGTATTTGCTACCGCTTGCGAAAAAAGTCGGCAAAGCTCGGCTCCTATGCCTTTTGTTCCGCCGGTGACAACCGCCGTTTTTCCCGTCAGCTTCATTTCTATATTTTAGCACACACCGCTCTGAAAACAAAGCGCATAAAGCAGGTTTGACGAAAAAAAACGGCGTTTTTTTTACGCCGTTTTTTTTATCACGCCCAGGTATTTTGCATGAACATATAGTCCATTACCCCTTCCTCGGGCAAACCGCTGTAAGTTACGACACAAATCACGGTATCTCCCGCCTGCAACACGAAATTGGTGCCCATGTCCTGCAACGAGCCGTCCTCCAAAACCTTGTACTGTTCAAATTTCAGTATCTTGTCGAACAACACTTCATTGGTACCGAAAAGCTCATAATGGCCGTATTCTTCCGCGGTGAATGTGAAATACACTCTGCCGTTGAACATTTTGAAATCCGAGCCTCCGATTACGTCGTCTCCGTCGTCGACGCCGACATGCACGGTGTAAGCAAGCTGCGCGCTTGTTCCGTCCTCGTATTTTTCATTTCCCCACGAGGCGTAAACGGTGCTTTCGCTGCCCTCGCCGTGATAAAAATAAGGGAATTTGACTCTTTCGCCCCAGTCTCCGTCGACGGAACCGTTCTTCGTGAACCAGCCCTGAAAATATGCCGTTTCGCTGCCGCCGTAAACTGCCGTCGGCATTTCGACGACTGCGGGCGCGGTGACGCTGTCGGGGTTTTCGCCCTGCGTGTTGACAAAGTTGTAGGTGACAATCTTTACGTCGCTGTCGTCCAGATACGTTTCCAGTCCGAGATATACAAACGTGGTGTAATAGGACTCAAAGCTGTCCGAAGGCGTTTTAATCTCTATTAGACACTGCGGGTTTATGGCGTCGGCGTAAAATACGGGCACCGTTTCTCCCAAAAACTCGAGTGTAAGGGAGTTATTGATTGTAGCCCAATTCTCGTCGATGTTGGTGATGTAAAAAGCCACTTGCCCGACTATCTCGACTCCTCTGCCTACAACCACGTGCTCGATGTTGTTGGTGTAAAACGCCTCTGCCTGTATGTACTTTACGTTGTCGGGTATGACCAGCTTTTTGATTGTGCTGCTGTATTTCCTATTGACCGAGTTGTCAAGCGCGCAGTCGGCTATCGTGTCCACCGTGGGTGCAAACACATTTTCGATTACCTCTTTTCCGTCAAAGCTGATGTTGATTAAAAGCGTCTTGTCCTTGTTGTAAAGATTTCCGTTTTCGTCGGAGGAATACGCCGCGTTGCTTTCGTCAACGGTAAAGAAGCCTCCCACGCCTCTGAACGCGCGGCTTCTGATTTCCTTGACTGATGCGGGGATAAAAATCTCCGACAAGGCGGACATTCTGAACGCGCCGTCCCCGATAAGCTCAAGATTGACCAGCTCCTCGAAATTGACTTCTTCAAGAGAGTTGCAGTTGGCAAAAGGACCGACCTGCGGTATTATGCCACAACCGCCCCACCTCCTAGCATAGTCTCCGTTGTCGTCAAGATCGGGCAAAATACCTGCTTTGATATATTTCAACGACACGGGCAGCGTAACCTTTTTGAGCGCTGCCATTTCGCCGAACGCATAGCCCGTCAACATGGTTATGCCTTCGGGCACGGTGACCGACTCTATATATGCGCTCCCGCTAAACGAGTAAGCGCCTATATACGTCACGCCGTCGGGCACGGCAAACTCCGTCACCTTGCTGTTGCCCTTTGCGACGTACATAAGCAAATCGCCCTTGTCGTTTCCTTCTCCGAGTCCCGCGTTTCTTACATACAGAGCAAAATTGTTTTGGTCTGTGTAAATGACTCCGGCGTCTGTCGAAGCGTCTCCCGTGACGGTTATGCTGACGAGATTTGTCGCGTCTCCCAAACCGAATGCGTCAATGGCAATCTCCTCCACTGTGTTGGGCAGAGAAAGCGTCTGCAAGCAGTTTATATAAGCAAAAGCTCCCGTACCGATTCTTTTGAGTCCCGATTTGAATGTCAGCGATTTAAGCTTTCCGTCCGCGCCGACGGGGCTAGAAATATGAAACGCCTGCATATCTCCGGTAGTAGCGCCCAAATCAGGGTCTACTTCGACTTCTCCCGACTCACCGTAGCCTGCGATTTCTTCGATTACGCCGTTGAAGGTGACTGTTTCAAGTTCAAAGCACTTATAAAAAGTGGACGCGGGCAGCAGCTTCAAGTCCGCGTTGATTGTTATGTTCTTAAAGGCGGAAACGGTTGTGGCGCCGAAACCTTCGTCGCTTGCAAACAACGCTCTGTTTATCCAGGTCACCTCTTTCTCTATGACAAACTCGGTAAGAGTCTCCCTTACCCAGAACAGCTTGGTTCCGTCCGCGGAGTAAATCGCGTCGTCTCTGTAAACCAGCTTGGAGTTTTGAGCAAACTCTATATCAACAAGTTTGGGACAGCCGTAAAAACACATCGGTCCGATTTTCTCCAAACTTGCCGGCAGCTCCACGAAGGTCAGCTCGGGGCAGTTTTTGAACGCGTTTTCGGGCAGACTTTTTACGCCCTCCTCCACGTAAAGGTATTTGAGCTGCTGCGCGAGTCCCGCGTATACTCCGTTTTCGTAGCTGTGCGGCACATACAGCTCGTTCAAAATGAAATCATAAAAGAACATTCCTGTACCAATTTTGGTTACGGGTTTTCCGTTGAATGCCGTCGGAAGGGCAACCTGCGCGGGCAGCGTTTGCTGTACGTTTTTCTTCAAAGTATAGCTTTCCCCGTCCTCGTTGAGAGCAAAATCAAAATAGCTTACGTCGGTAGGCACGTAATCGTACACTGCGGTGTACGTCATGTCGGAGCTTAATTTCTCCATGGAGCCGCCCTCCCAGCCGACCAGCTCGAAGCAGAAAAGCCGATGAAGAGTGTCCTCTGCCGCGGGAGGCTGAACGTCCGCGCCGTAAGGCACCTCTTTTTCCACCTCGCCCATGTTGGATACGAATTTGGCGGTAAGCGTCCTGTATTCCCAGGTGGCGACGAGTCTCACGGTTTCGGCGCGCGTCACGGTGTAGGTGTCTCCCGCAAGATAAACCTTTTCGCCGTCCGTCCATCCCTTGAACTCATAGCCCACCCTGTCGGGCGCGTCCTTGACCGTGAACGTGCCGTCGTAGTTGACGCTCTCCTGTACGGGCGCTTGCGCTCCCTCCGTCTCATGCGCAAGGTCGTACACTACCGCATAGCTTGTGCTCTTGAACCTTGCGTACAGCGTCATATCCTTTGTTACCGCCTGCTCGAAGTCGTATTCATCCGTATACGCTTGGTCTGTGTACCACCCGTCAAGCGTCACGCCCTCCGCCGTCGCTATCTGCGGCGCGACAGCCCTTTCTCCCTTTGCCGTCTTAACGGTAAGGTCCTCCATTCCCGTCACCTTGTATGTGACGGCGTACGTCGTCTGACAGGCTGTCAGGCACACCGCCAACAAAAGCAGCGTCACCAGCAGCATTGCCGTCTTCTTTATTGTCTTCATATTTTTACCTCCGTAATATTTATTTTTTAGGGCAAAGACACAACTCCCTATTTTTATTATATCAAACGCCCCCCCCCCCCCGGGGGGGGGGGGGGGGGGGTTTTTTAAACATTATAACGAAGTTTAAAGGGGAGGGTTTTTTTGTGTTGTTAATAGTATTTTTT
>ENA-UOJO01000889-UOJO01000889.1-human-gut-metagenome-genome-assembly--contig:-P57-NODE-889-length-42357-cov-11.976715_pt1 | contig 42357 bp, 42 predicted proteins | sample MGYA00242351_ERZ723898 | MGnify/ENA metagenome assembly ERZ723898 | reverse complement strand
ACAAATTTGATCTTGTCAGATGTTCCTTTATTCCTCCAAAAGATTTTCGTCAGCTCAGGGAACTTTCCAGATACCGCTTCAAGCTAGTCTGCATGAAATCTTCTGAGAAGAACCGCATCCAGAACTGTATGACTGTTTCCAATGTCGGCATCGCCAGTGTACTTTCAGATCCTTTTGGCAAGACAGCTACTGAAATCATGTCTTATCTTCTGAAACATACCGCTGATTCCATGGATGAAAAAGCTGTTCGTAAGGGTGTCCATCGTGAGGTGGAATCTGAAGGAAGGTGGAGGCAAATCTCTGGTCTGACGAACAGAAATCACATCAGGCTATAGTTAAGGATAAGGCTGCATCACAAGCCAAAGTCCAATAACTACTCGGAATTAACTGTAGTAAATGTGGCAGATATATAGAGAGAAAGTGACGTGTGGTACCAAGGGAGGTCTCGTCAGCGGATGGAAACAGAGTATGAAATCCGTCAGTAACAACGAATGGCGAGAAGTCAGCAGATGTTCTTGCATTGTACTCCTTTTTCCATTGTCGCTGTCACGTGGCGGTAATTTATAAGACGTGGATTATCTTTCATGGCAAGATGAACAGTCCTTCCGTATTTTGAAGTGGAACACGGAGAGTCACAGGAGCAGCCGTATTTGAGGCTGACAAGGGGGCAACGGAACTTGATACGTGCCTTGGCAATTTCGACACCATCGTGATTCATTTTCCTGCCGGCTTTGGGCGGAAAGCATAAATAGTTGCCAATAATGAGAAAATAAGATATAATATTAAAGATACTTTACTATTAAGGGGAAAGGAGAATAACATTGAACGAAAAACAAGAGTTTAAGCCGTATATTGCGCCAGAAAAAGTTACCCCTGAACTTACAGTAACATCCATTATTATGGGAGTCCTTCTGGCAGTTGTATTCGGTGCAGCAAACGCGTATCTGGGATTGCGCGTTGGTATGACGGTATCCGCATCTATTCCGGCAGCCGTTATTTCTATGGGTGTCATTAGAGTGATTATGAAAAAGAACTCCATTTTGGAGAGCAACCTGGTACAGACCATCGGTTCCGCTGGTGAATCTTTGGCAGCAGGTGCAATCTTTACACTTCCTGCTTTGTTCTTATGGGCAGCAGAAGGCAAAATGGATAAGCCTAGTATTCTTGAGATTACGATTATTGCATTAATCGGTGGTCTTCTCGGTGTGCTTTTCATGGTGCCACTTCGTAATGCGCTGATCGTAAGAGAGCATGGAGTGCTTCCATATCCGGAAGGAACTGCATGTGCAGAGGTACTTTTAGCAGGTGAAGAGGGAGGAGCAAATGCTTCAACTGTATTCGCAGGACTGGGTATCGCAGGAGTGTTCAAATTCATCATCGATGGTTTGAAACTTGTTCCAAGTGAAATTAATATCCGCGTAAAGGGATATGCAGGTGAAATCGGAACACAGATTTATCCGGCTGTAATGAGTGTCGGTTACATTTGTGGACCTAGAATTTCTTCTTATATGTTCGCCGGAGGTATTATCAGCTGGTTAGTATTGATTCCGGCAATCGTATTATTTGGATCGGATCTTACACTTTATCCTGGTACAGCTCCAATTGGCGAGATGTTTGCCAGCGGTGGAGCAAGTGCTATCTGGGGAAGTTATATTCGTTATATCGGTGCGGGTGCACTCGCAGCTGGAGGTATCATCAGTCTGATCAAGTCATTGCCACTTATTGTACGTACGTTCCGTGATGCATTAAAGAGCATGAATGGAACAAAAGAGGGTGGAAATGTTCGTACCAATCAGGATCTGAACATGAAAATCATCCTTGTAACAATTGCAATTCTGACCATCCTTGTATGGTTACTTCCACAGATTCCAGTTTCATTACTGGGTGCAGTGATCGTAGTTATTTTCGGATTTTTCTTCGCAACTGTTTCTTCAAGAATGGTTGGTTTAGTAGGAAGTTCCAATAACCCGGTTTCCGGTATGGCAATTGCAACACTTTTGATTGCAACAATTATTCTGAAGGCAACTGGTGATTCCGGTATCCACGGAATGCAGGGAGCGATCGCTATCGGTTCTATCATCTGTATTGTAGCAGCTATTGCTGGTGATACGTCACAGGATTTGAAGACCGGTTATCTGCTTGGTGCAACACCAAAGAAGCAGCAGATCGGTGAGATCATCGGTGTTATCGCAGCAGGTCTTGCAATCAGTGGTGTACTGTATCTGTTAGATTCTGCATGGGGATTCGGTACCGAGCAGCTTGGTGCTCCACAGGCAATGCTGATGAAGATGATCATCGAGGGTGTTATGAACAACAACCTTCCATGGGCATTGGTATTCATCGGTGTATTCCTTGCTATCGCAGCAGAAGTTGTTGGAATTCCGGTACTTCCATTCGCAATTGGTGTATACCTTCCAGTACAGCTGAACGCATGCATCATGGTTGGTGGACTTATCCGTCTTGGCTTTGAGAAGTCTAAGAAGGAGAAGAAAGACAAGGAGCGTATGATCAGCGATGGTATGCTATACTGCTCAGGTATGATCGCAGGTGAAGGTATCGTTGGTATCCTTCTTGCCGTATTTGCTGTATTTAAGATTGACGAGGTTATCGACTTGTCCGGAAAGCTCAACCTTTCTGAGCCGGTAGCTACAATCGGAAGTCTGGTTGTATTTGCACTGATTATTCTTTTGGTACTGAAATTTTCTTTTTGGAAGAAGAAAAAAGAAAGTAAATAGAGATGAAGAAAAAAACAAACAAAGATCAGCAGGAAAATTATCTGGAAAGAAAACCAAAGCGTCATGAAGCTATTGCATGGGCGAAGGACGAAAAAGGAATCGTTACACTGGATATCGAAAATACCGGCTTTTTCAACCGGCTGGCACAGAAATTTTTTCACAAGCCAAAGGTTACGCACATTCACCTTGACGAAATGGGAAGTTTTGTCTGGCCAATCATGGATGGTGAGAAAGACATCATCGCCATTGGCAAAGAAGTGGAGGAGCAGTTCGGAGAGAAAGCCAATCCATTGTACGAAAGACTGGCAAAATTCTTTCAGGTACTTGACAGTTATCATTTTATTACCTGGAATTAGGAATATGTGCGCATGCATCAAATTAAATACATTTGCCGGAACTCTTGAACTTCTTTGGGGTTTGTACTAGAATATCCTTAAGCCAATGAGGCGAATAATGATCATTATTTAAGGAGGATTCTATTATGGCATACGTAATTTCTGATTCATGCGTTAGCTGTGGTACATGTGCAGGTGAGTGTCCTGTAGGAGCAATCTCTGCAGGTGCTTCTCAGTACGAGATCGACGGATCTGCTTGTGTAGATTGTGGTACATGTGCAGGTGTTTGCCCTACTGGAGCTATTGCTCAGGGCTAATCACAGCTACATACAGGTAAAACAAAAGAAGCTGTTACATGAAGTAATTCATGTAGCGGCTTCTTTTTGTTATAGTAAGAAATTGTTTTAAAGCGGTTTAAATGAATCCAAAGTGTTCCAATGCCACAGAAATGCCATCTTCGCTGGCTTTCTTTGTCACATAGGACACTTCGTCAAAGAGCGATGCAGGACTTGCATTTCCCATGGCCACGCTGTTTGGAATATATGTGAGCATAGGCAGATCATTGTTGCTGTCACCAAAGACATAGGCGTCTTCCTTGCGAAGACCATAATGATCCAGAACATACTGGATACCGGTCGCTTTGCTATATCCATGTGGAACATATTCACGGAAATTTCCGCCACGGTCAATACAGGTAAAATATTGATCACTTACCTGACGAAACTCAGCAAGCTGTGCGGGCTTCTGGAACCAGGTAACAAATTTATCACATGCAAAATCCGGGGTTGTGTTCGGGTCCGGCATATGATAATCAAAGCTTGCAAACTGTCGGTATAACTTTATTGCTTCCGAGTCATGTAAAGGACGGCTGCGGTCAAAGGTAACTTCCTTGTAGGATTCAAAAAGAATATCTAAGTCTGCGTCCTGGGCAGCTTTTAGGAGTTCCATAGTGACATCATGTGTCTGAGACACATGTAGAATTTCCCTGTCCTCACAGTAAATATTGGTGCCGCATCCGCACACGAGTCCGTCAAATCCGATGGAACGGAAACGTTCTTCCACATTTTGAAAGCATCTTCCTGTATTGATGAACATTAAATTCCCGTTTGCGCGGGCGGCGCGTATAGCTTCGATTGCGCTGACCGGAATGGACCCATCTATTTCTGAGGTAAGTGTACCGTCAATATCAAAAAAAGCGATTTTTTTCATAAGTTCTCCTTGTGCATGTAGTATTTGATTTGCATTGTACCGCGTTTTCTGCGGACAGGCAAGAGAAGTGTTATAAAAAGGCTGTAAAATCCGCATTGAATTTTACAGCTTTTTGCGTATAATGTAAGTGGCAGAGACAGTATGAAATCGAAGAAAGAACGGAAAGAACTTGAATAAAACATGAAAGATTATAATGAATTAAAATCCATTCTTCCGGGGTTGCAGGAGGACATGCCAAAACCGTTTTACATGATCGGTGAGTTATTGGATTATGGCTCTTTTGAGCTTTGTATACAGGAAAAGGATGGTAGAAAAGAATATATTATTCCCTACATTATGAACGATGCGGTGGAATGTTATCTTTCGATGGAGAATGCATTGTGGCGCGGTAATTACCAGCCGGAACAGGAAGTGACGGAGGTGGAGCTGCTTGTCCCGCAGGAGGATGGAAGATATGGGCTGATCGTACATCAGGGATATGACAATGTCGTCACCTTATGGTTTGAGACACTTGTGATGCATGTGGCCTGTTACCGGTACCATGAAATCGGGCATTTCTGGGTAAAGGGACAGGAACAGTGGCGGCAACTGGTTTATATGGTCGGTACGATGGCGGACAAATACCGTTATATGGGACCGGAATATTGCAATGAGACGGAGATCGCGTTGCAGGGATTGATTTATTTTCCACCATTCCGGAGGTGGTCCCCGGTGGTGGGGGATCTTATGGCAGATCATTTCCCATTGCGTGAGGAAGGCGTGGAGACAGCACTTCATCTGGCAAAAGAGGTAAACGATACGGAATTTATTTCACTGGTGCAGCAGTATATAAACAATGCGACAGAGAAAATGGAAGTGAATGTGAGTCGACAGCTTCTTTCACCAAAACGTGAGGCTTTGTATCAGCACATCTATGAACTGGTGCAGAAAGCGTCAAGTCCGTATCCGCCAAGAGATTACGGAGAAACGAAGAATCTGGAGATCCGGCAGAAACGCAGACAGGTCGAAAAGGAACTGCACAGTTGCGGATATGTCGGGCATTATCCGGAGTACCATAAGAAAAATACGCATGTGCTTGTCACGGAGGAGCAGCCATTTACAATGCTTGAATGGGATGATTTTCATTTCCAGCAGCAGCTTATGGTGTCTAAAAGCAGAGGAAAAAGGCAGGGAAGGAATGCCGGATTTTTCCGGGGATTCGGCAGAAGTGGTAAAATTGTGAATTGGGAGCAATGGAGGTAGACTATGATTATTACAATTGCAAGAGAATGTGGATGTGACGGAGATAAAATAGGAGAAAAGCTGGCAGAGCATTTTTCCATTCCGTTTTATAATAAGAAAAAAATTCAGGAGATTGCTGAAAAAAGTGGCGTTTTAGAGAAATTCCCAACGTTTTTCGGAGAGAAGGAGACAAGCGATTTCCTAGAGGCAATCGCAATGGATATGGACAGCGATGTGATTCGCAGTATTCCAAAGAAAGCGATGAAAGCAGTTATTACTGAGCCGCAGGGCGTGCTGATCGGTCGCTGTGGTAATTATGTATACAATGAGCAGGCCATAAAAGTCTTTTTATCCGGAGATAAGAAGAAACGAGTACAGACGATTAAAGAAAAACATGGATGCACAGAGCGAGAGGCAGCTCGTCTTGTAGATAAAACCGATGAAAAGCGCAGTGCATATCACAATTATTACACCGGACAGGAGTGGGGACAGGCAGGCAATTATGACCTGTGTCTGGATGAGACCGCACTTGGTGTGGACGGTGTTGTGAAAATGATCTGTACGTATATCGAACTTGTTGCAGCAAAGAGAGGCTAGTACATCGTTTGTATACAGTATGAGCCGGATTGGTTAGAGTGAGGAAAAAATGGTTCGAATTAAGGATGTGGCGGAAGCTGTGGGCGTCAGCACTGCGACGGTATCGAACGTAATCAATGGAAAAGAACAGCGTGTGTCGAAAGAAGTGCGGGAAAAAATCCAGACGGCTTTGGATGAGATGGGTTACGTGCGAAATCGTTCTGCGATGATGCTGGCACAGACAAATTCCAATATGATCGGTGTGGTGATTCCCTGTAAAACCGGTGTGAAGATTACGCTTGAGGATCCGTATTACAGTGCGCTCTTAGGAAATCTCGAGTATGAGATTCGTGCGCATCACTGTTTTATGTATCTGATTGCGCAGCAGAGTGAGGAGGAGATTATCCGTCAGGCGATTGCCTGGAATCTGGAAGGGCTTATCGTTTGTAATATGGTGCAAGAGGAACTTGCAGGTCTGTGTGAGAAATATCGGCGCGGTGTGGTGTCGATTGACTCCTATCTGAATCGGAGCGCACGATTTATCAATATCGCAACGGACGATTTCGGCGGTGCTTATGAGATGGGAAAATATCTGATTCGCAGGGGGCATACACGGATTGCAATGCTTGCGGACAATGATGCGACGGTAGATCATCATAGATGGATGGGATTACAACAAGCCATGAAGGAAGCAGGTCTTGCAATTACAGAAAAGGATCATTTCCTGTTCTCTTCGAGTGAATCGGTGCGGGAATTGCAGTTCGCACAGTTTCTTCCAGAGTGGAAAAATTACACGGCTCTTTTTGTGGCATCGGATTATTATGCTTTAGAGGTCAGTTCGTTTCTTCAAAGCCGTGGTATTCGCGTTCCGGAGGACATTTCCATCACCGGATTTGATGACCTCATTTATGCGAGCATTGCCAGACCGAAACTGACCACTATGAGCCAGAATATCGGGAAAAAAGCAAAGATGGCGGTGGAGGCACTGCTTTCCCTTTGCGAGAAAAAAGGAGAGCAAAAAGATACAGAAAATCTGTGGGAAGAAAAGTGGCAGCTTCCGGTAAAACTTGTAGAGCGGGAATCTGTCAGCGATAGAATGTACAAAAATAAATAGGCTTTTTATGCAATTTCATGGTTATGCGCATAACCTTTGACACAGGCAATTTGCCTGTGTTATTTTTTGAATACACAATCATTAGCCCATTTGCTGAAAGCAAATTATGTATGGGCTGATGTTCAATTCAGGAGGAAAAGCAATGAAGAAAGCATGGTGGAAAGAAGCGGTCGTTTATCAGATTTATCCGCGCAGTTTTATGGATTCAAACGGAGACGGTATTGGGGATATCAATGGAATCACACAGCGATTGGAGTATTTGCAGGAACTGGGCATTGATGTGATCTGGCTTTCGCCGGTATACCAGTCACCGAATGATGATAACGGTTATGATATCAGCGATTATCAGGCAATCATGGAAGAATTCGGAACGATGGAAGACTTTGACCGTATGCTTGCAAAGGCGCATGAACTTGGCATCAAGATTATGATGGATCTGGTGGTAAATCATACTTCCGATGAACATGCATGGTTCGTGGAAAGCCGCAAGAGCGTAGACAATCCTTACCGTGATTTTTATATCTGGCGAAAAGGCAGGGAAGATGGCAGCGAGCCGAATAACTGGGGTTCCTGTTTCAGTGGTTCCGCATGGAAATACGATCCGCAGACAGACATGTATTTCCTGCATTTGTTTTCCACAAAACAGCCGGATCTCAACTGGGATAATCCACAGGTACGTGAACATGTCTATGACATGATGAACTGGTGGTGCGAAAAGGGAATTGACGGATTCCGCATGGATGTGATCAGTCTGATTTCCAAACCGGAAGGACTGCCGGACGGCAAAGCCGGGGAGAATGGATATGGCGACAGCGGATGTGCCAATGGTCCGCATGTACATGAGTATTTACAGGAGATGAACCGGGAGGTCCTTTCGAAGTATGATCTTATCACTGTAGGTGAGACTTCTGGTGTGACATTAGAAGAGGCAAAGAAATATGCCAATGCCGGCGGGACGGAATTGAATATGGTATTTCAGTTTGAACATCTGGGTAGTGGAGAAGGTGTAAAGGCACGCTATGGTAAATGGGATGTACAAAAAATGCCGTTGCCGGAGTGGAAAGCAAATCTTTCGAAGTGGCAGACGGGGCTGGAAGGCAATGCCTGGAACAGCCTGTTTCTTTCTAATCATGATCAGCCGCGTTCAGTGTCTAGATTCGGAAATGACAGTGATGCATACCGCGAGGTTTCCGCAAAGCTTCTGGCAACCTGTCTGCATATGATGCAGGGAACACCGTATGTATACCAGGGGGAAGAGCTTGGTATGTGTAATGCTTATTTTGATGACCTTGCGGACTATCGAGATATCGAAAGCTTGAATGCATACAGGGAACTGACCGAAACCTGTGGTGTTTCCCATGAAGAGATGATGGGATATTTGAAACGTGTCAGCCGCGACAATGCGCGTACACCGATGCAGTGGGATGACAGCAAAAATGCAGGCTTTACGACGGGAACACCATGGATCAAAGTCAATCCGAATTATGTTCATGTCAATGCAAAACAGCAGGTAGGAAATCCGGATTCGGTATTTTCTTATTATCAGAAACTGATTCGTCTGCGTCATGAAAATGAAATTATTGTATATGGCGATTACGAATTGCTTGAGCCGGAGAATGAAGAGCTTTTTATTTATACAAGAACACTTGGTGGAGAGCGTCTGATGGTGCTGTGCAATTTCGCGGATCGGGATGTGGTGATTCCGGCATCTGTGACCGGGCAGATTACGGATGCGCAAATTATGATCTGCAATTATGTGGGAAAGATGGAATCCCTGTTGCGCCCATACGAGGCAAGAGTATATCGTTACGAAGTATAGGAGGATATCATGAACAAAAAATGGTGGATGGGAAAAGTGGCATACCAGATCTGGCCCAAAAGCTTTGCAGACAGTAATGGCGATGGAATTGGCGATCTGGAAGGCATCATTGGAAAACTGGATTATTTAAAAGAACTTGGTGTAGATATTATCTGGATTTCCCCGGTATATCAGTCACCGCTCGTGGATCAGGGATATGATATTTCGGATTACTATGACATCAATCCGCTGTTTGGTGATATGGATACGATGGACCGTCTTCTGGCAGAGGCAAAAAAGCGGGATATGTATATTATCATGGATCTGGTTGTGAATCATTGTTCCGATGAACATGAGTGGTTCCGGAAAGCAATGAAAGATCCGGACGGGGAGTATGGAAAATACTTCTATATTGCAGAAAAGAAAGACGGAAAACTGCCGTGTAACTGGCGCTCTTATTTTGGCGGAAGTGTGTGGGAACCGATTCCGGGAACAGACAAATACTATCTGCATTCGTTCCACAAAAAGCAGCCGGATCTCAACTGGGAGAACCCGGTCGTTCGTCAGGAAGTTTATAAGATGATGAATTTCTGGCTGGAGCGTGGCGTGGCAGGTTTCCGAATTGATGCGATCATCAATATCAAAAAGAAATTACCGTTCCGGGATTATGAGCCGGATCGCGCAGATGGATTGTGTGATATTGGGAAAATGCTGGCAGAGGCAGAGGGTATTGGAACATTTTTAGAGGAGATGAAGCGTGAGACTTTTGCAAAATATGACGCTTTTTCCGTAGGAGAGGTGTTCAATGACAAAGAATCGGAGATTCGTGAATACATTGGAGAAGATGGACACTTTTCATCCAAATTTGACTTTTCGCCGGAACTTTGTGGGAAAAACGGTCGTTGGGATCTGAACGAAGATGTCACAGCAGAGATGTATAAAAATGTGATTTTTGACAGCCAGTTGCGCACTGGAGAAATCGGTTTTCTGTCAAATATCATCGAAAACCATGATGAGCCAAGAGGTGTGAGCCGCTATATTCCGGCAGATGATCTCTCGGAGCAGAGCAAGAAAGCTTTGGCGGCGGTATACTTCTTCCTTCGTGGTATACCATTCATCTATCAGGGACAGGAAATTGGTATGGAAAACTGCGCATTTCCGGATATTACTGCATATGATGATATCAGCACAAAGGATGACTATCAGGTATGTCTTGATGCAGGATGCACCGAGGAAAAGGCATTAGAACTCGCACACAAATTCAGCCGTGATAACGCCCGGACACCGGTACAGTGGGATGACAGCGATTTTGCAGGATTTTCCACACACGAGCCGTGGCTGATGGTGAATCCGAATTATAAGCAGATCAATGTGGAAAAGCAGCAGGCACAGCCGGATTCCGTTTGGAATTTTTATAAACAGATGATTGCCGTATATAAAAATCCGGCATACCATGAAACACTGACATTTGGAAAATTTGAACCATATGCCAGAGAGCAGAAGAATCTCATTGCATATTACCGCAAGGGAGAAACACAGACACTTCTGGTGCTGGTCAATTTCCAAAAAGAACCGCAACGCGTAGCACTTCCAACAGGGGAGGCTAAGGTCGTACTCGATAATACGGCGTCCGCGTTGCAGCGTATATCCGTAAAAGAATCAGAGATCATACTTGACGGATATCAGGCAGTCGTGCTTGAAGTTATGTAGTAGGCACGGCATCGCCTTTGACTTTTGAAACCTTTTCGGACTTGTCTTTCCGGGAAAACAGGGAGTGTTTTTTACGGAGTTTGCTGCGGATTGCAGCATCGAGTTTTCTGTAGCGCTCCTCCTGGGACTCTTCCTGTTCCCGGAAAAGATAATTCATTTCTTTCAAGACGGTTTCTCGCACCTCCTGACTAATATTCAGACTTAGTTCTTCGTTGTTCTGCGCAATGGCGCGGCCGACAATATCACTCATCAGTTCGCGGAATTGTGCCATGCGTTCCTCGGCGGACAGTTCGTTTTCCGCATCTTTGTGGCTTGACACAACCGTGTGTCTGGACTGGCAGCCGGACGGCATTTTTAACAGATCATTCGCAGAATGATCGTCGGGAGTGCCAGCATTTGGGCGATAGAGCGCCTGCGCTTTTTCCACATCCTGACTATGTATGATCATCCGGATGGCTTTCAGCTGATAGCCTTGTTCTTTCAGTTCTTTGATCTTTTGAAATTCCAGTATATTTTCGCGTGTATAATATCGATGGCCCATCTCATTTCGCGGGATGGTCAGATCGAGTTCCTCTTCCCAGTAACGTAACACATGTGTCTCCACACCGGCCATGGCGGCGGCATCGGAAATCATGTAACGTACTTTTTCCACGACATATCCTCCTTTTCTGAAATTATAAGTATATTATAGATATTAAGGTCTTATGATTCAAACTTTTTTCGTCGTGTTTTTACGACATATCTTGCAAAACGCGCATTTTTTTTGTTCAATTTGACAATGGTGCTTTGTGTATCATATAATAGGATGAATGGTAAAAATAAGTCTTTGATAGGAATGAAAAGTGTGGGAGTTATGGAGACAATAATAGAGAAAGTTGATCCCAGACAGATTGACGAACATATAATGGAACAGGCAGGACAACTGATTGCGGAGGGAGAGCTTGTTGCATTTCCGACCGAGACCGTTTATGGACTTGGTGGAGATGCGTTGCATCCGGAAGCAGCGAAGAAGATTTACGCAGCGAAAGGACGTCCTTCGGACAATCCGCTGATCGTGCACATTGCAGAATTTTCGGATATGGAACGCGTTGCAAAAACGATTCCGGAACAGGCCAAAAAGCTGGCAGATGCATTCTGGCCGGGACCACTGACGATGATCGTATGGAAGAGTGATGCCGTGCCGTCAGCCACAACCGGAGGAATGGACACGGTGGCAGTGCGTATGCCGAATCATCCGGTAGCACTCGACCTCATCCGCAAAAGCGGTTGCCTGATTGCAGCACCAAGCGCCAATACATCCGGACGTCCAAGCCCGACAGAGGCGCAGCATGTAGCAGAAGATCTTTCCGGAAGGATTGCAATGATCCTCGATGGAGGTCCGGTAGGCATTGGAATTGAATCTACGATCATTGACCTGACTGAGGACAAACCGATGGTGCTTCGTCCGGGATATATTACCCCGGAGATGCTGTCCGAAGTGTTAGGAGAGGAAGTTGTCATTGATCCGGGCATTATTGCGGCAGATGATACAAGAAAGCCGAAAGCACCGGGGATGAAGTATAAGCATTATGCGCCGAAGGCTGACATGGTGATTGTGGACGGTGCGCAGGATGCAGTCGTTGCAAAGATTAATGAGCTGACAGCAGCACGTCAGGCAGAAGGCAAGAAAGTAGCCATCATTGCAACCGAAGAGACAAAAGAACAATATGATGCGGATGTGATCCTCTGTATTGGAAAACGTGCAGATGAGGATGCCATTGCGCAGCATTTATATAAAATTCTCAGGGAATGTGATGAATTAAATGTGGGGGAAATTTATTCCGAATGTTTCCAGACACCGAGAATTGGACAGGCGATTATGAACAGGTTACTTAAAGCGGCCGGACATACCGTGATACATGTATAGAATGAGAGAGGGCAGAGTATGGAATATAACAAAATTATTTTCGTTTCGCAGACAGGAACGTGCCGCGAAGCGATGGCCGCAGGAATATTTGGGGATTTTTCACTGAAACATCCGGTAGAGGTTGTGTCCCGCGGGCTTGTTGTACAGTTTCCAGAACCGATGAACCAGAAGGCGGAGGCTGTTCTGATCAGTAATGGAATCAATATGGAGGGTTTTGTTTCGCAGCAGTTGACAGAGGAAGATCTGACGGAAGATGCGCTGGTCCTGCCAATGGAAGAGGTGCAGAGAGAACGGATTCTTGAACAGTTCGAGAATGCGATTCCGGAAAATATTCATGTGCTTACATCTTATGTGGGTGATGAACTGGAAATATTAGATCCGTATGGAGGGGCGTTACCGGCATATGGATTATGCTATGAGACATTGCGTAAATCGATCAAAAAACTCGTAAAAAAATTAAACGAAAACGAAGGAGAATAAGAGTATGGCAAAAGTAGTAGTTATGGATCATCCGCTGATCCAGCACAAGATTGGAATTATGAGAAGAAAGGACACAGGTTCCAAAGAGTTCCGTACGCTGGTAAGCGAAGTGGCAATGTTAGAGTGCTATGAAGCGACCAGAGACCTTGAACTTACAGATGTAGAGATTGAGACACCAATCTGTAAGACAACCGTAAAAGAATTAAAGGGAAAGAAACTGGCAGTCGTACCAATCCTGCGTGCAGGTCTTGGTATGGTGGAAGGAATGCTTGAGATGATTCCGGCAGCAAAAGTCGGTCATATCGGACTTTACCGTGATCCGGAGACTGCAGAGCCGGTAGAATATTACTGCAAACTTCCGGCTGACTGTTCAAACCGTGAAGTATTTGTTGTAGATCCAATGCTGGCAACCGGTGGATCTGCAGTGGCAGCATTACAGATGTTAAAGGACAAAGGGGTAAAGAGCATTCGCTTTATGTGCATCATTGCTGCTCCGGAAGGCGTACAGAGACTGAAAGAAGCACATCCGGATGTTGACATTTTCATCGGTGCACTTGATGAGCATCTGAATGAAAAGAAATATATCGTTCCGGGACTTGGAGACGCTGGAGACCGTATTTTTGGTACGAAATAAGTTTTCTATGAAAACTTATCACATATTAAAGAGGTGTAGAATATGAGCACGAAGAGACAGGATTATATCAGTTGGGATGAATACTTTATGGGAATCGCGATGCTTTCGGGCATGCGCTCAAAGGATCCGAATACCCAGGTGGGAGCCTGTATCGTAAGCTCCGAGCGCAAAATCCTATCGATGGGATACAATGGATTCCCGACCGGATGTTCCGATGATGAATTTCCGTGGGTTCGGGAAGGAGATGACAACAAATATTTTTATACAACGCATAGTGAACTGAATGCGATATTGAATTATCGCGGTGGCAGCCTTGAGGGAGCTAGCATTTATGTGACGCTTTTCCCATGTAACGAATGTGCAAAGGCAATCATTCAGTCGGGCATTCGCGAAGTTGTATATGACAGTGACAAATATGCAGATACCGCAGGAGTCATGGCTTCCAAGAAAATGCTCCGTGCCGCAGGGGTAACGCTGCGCAGATATGAGCATACAGGAAGAAATGTTTCGTTGGAGTTGTAGCATAGGAAACACTTTAAAAGTAAATAATTTTAGAGAGAGACATACACAGGAGCAATACATATGCACGAAAGCGCAGTAATGTAGGGCTCCTTTTGTCATTTATACGATGTTTTGGTAAAATTTGTTAACATATTGACGAAAAGTTTATGTAAAAATCAGTTCTTATGGACAAATCGACGAAAAATGGTATAATAAAATATAGTTGCGAGAAAGTATAAAGGGGAGCCATGAAGAAAGATAATAAACAGGTATGGAATGCACTGATATTGGTGTTTCAATTTGGAATCAATATGCTTGTTCCTATTTTTTTATGCTCGATATTTGGTATCTGGCTTGGGGAAAAAACAGGAATTTCATGGATGATGATTCCGTTTTTCTTTATCGGTGCTTTGGCCGGATCTACCAATATATACAAGATGGCCAGAAAATTAATGAAAAAATAGGCAGTATATGCTGCCAGACAGGATTGGGGCGTACACATGCTGAGAAGATTAAACGATGCATTACCGGGACTGGTTGCAACAATCATCGGATACGGGTTGGTGATTCAGTTTGCCGGGGTGTGGTTTGTAGAAGATAAAGCCGCTTATTCCATAGGCCTGTGGTATGGAATAGCGATTGCAGTCGGACTTGCGATTCATATTGCAAGTGTACTGTGGGACGCAGTATCCATGGGCGAGAGCAAAGATGCCAATCGCAGAATTATCGCAAAGTGCCTGCTACGGTACTTCGTTGTGGCAGTTCTGTTAATTATATTGGGCTATTTTCATTTCGGGAATCTGTTTACCGCTTTTCTTGGGGTATTGGGACTAAAGATAGGAGCCTACCTTCAGCCGCTTTTTGAAAAAGCAGCGGGCAGATTGTTTGGAAGACGTGATGCAGCTTCTGACGAAGAAATAGTGGAATAAAAATAAATATAAAGGAGGTGACTATGTGAATCAGGGGATTTTAATGTCAGCTGACATTGATTTTATGATCCATGGGATCTTTCAGGTGGAGGTATTCGGGCAGAAAGTCTGGATTACGACCAGTCATGCGTGCATTCTTATTGTTATGGCAATCATGCTGATTTTTGCAATCATTGCAAACCGTAAGCTGAAGCATGCAACGGACAAACCCGATGCTTTCCAGAATGTCATTGAGCTGATCGTAGAAAAGTTAGATGATATGGTGGAATCCACCATGGGCAAATGGGCTCCGAAGTTCGTAAATTATATCAGTACGATTTTTATTTTCATACTGATGAGTAATATTTCCGGACTTGTAGGACTCCGGCCGCCGACAGCCGATTACGGCACAACACTTGCGCTTGCGCTGATAACATTCTTTATGATTCGTGTCTGCAAAGTTAAGCATCAGAGCGCAAAACAAATCTGGACGGGAATGTGTTCACCATTACCGCCATGGCTCCCAATCTGGGCGCCAATCAACATTATCAGTGAGATTGCGATACCGATTTCCCTGTCGCTGCGTTTGTTCGCAAACATACTTTCAGGAACCGTTATCATGGCACTGGTATATGGACTACTTGGAAAACTGGCCATCGTATGGCCGGCAGCATTGCATGTATATTTTGATTTGTTCTCCGGAGCAATTCAGACATATGTATTCTGTATGCTGACTATGACTTATGTATCACAGGCTTGTGATGGATGACATGTATCGAAGATACATGTCCTACGCAAATTGCATTCGCGAAGCGAATTTTTGATGCAATTTGCTCCTTTACGGTATATCAATGATGTACTACTAACAAAAAGAACTTATATGGTTAAGGAGGATTTTTATATGAATATTTCAGGACAGGATTTAATTAGAGCATGCTCCGCCATCGGTGCAGGACTTGCAGTAATCGCAGGTATCGGACCTGGTATTGGACAGGGTATCGCAGCCGGACATGGTGCTGCAGCAGTAGGACGTAATCCGGGAGCAAGAGGACAGATCATGTCTACCATGCTTTTGGGACAGGCCGTTGCCGAGACAACCGGTCTCTATGGTCTGCTCGTTGCCATGCTTTTACTTTTCGTTCATCCGTTAGGATAATGAGACACATTAAAAATGTGTCTCCTACGTACACCGCATCGCGAAGCGATTTTTTCATGTGGTGTGCTCCTTGAGGCATATCGGAGATGTGTCTCATTATAAAGAAGGAAAGGAGAGTAAGCAGGAGTGTTAGCTGAACAGACATTTTTATTTAATCTTGATCCACAGTTGCTCTTCGATACAGCGTTACTGGCAATTGCAGTATTTTTCCTTGTACTTGCGATGTCATATCTGCTTTTTAATCCGGCGCGGAAACTGTTGAAAGACAGGCAGGAGCGGATTGCCAATGATATTGACAGTGCGAAGGAAGACAAAGAGAGTGCCGAAGCCCTGAAAGCAGAATATGAGGCAAAGCTCAAAGAAGTTGACAAAGAAGCTGAAGTGATTCTTGCCGATGCGAGACAGAAGGCGATGAAGAATCAGACCAAAATCATTGACGAGGCGAAAGAGGAAGCTTCCCGCATTATTGCACATGCCAAACAGGAAGCAGAACTGGAGAAAAAGCACGCAATGGATGATATGAAGCAGGAGATGATTACCATCGCAGCTATGATGGCACAGAAAGTTGTGGCAGCATCCATTGATACCAGTATCCAGGATTCCCTTGTGGATGAGACATTGAAAGAGATGGGTGAATCAACATGGCTAAGCTAGTATCCAGAACATATGGGGATGCATTGTTTCAGCTGGCTGTGGAAGAGAACCGCATTGACACCATGTTCGAGGAAGTTCGGACTGTGGCTGTCGCTTTGCAGGAGAACCCGGATCTGACCCGGCTGATGAACCATCCCAAGATTGACAAAGAAGAGAAGGTTAAACTGATCGAAGATATTTTCAAAGGGCAGGTAGAGGATGAACTTGTAGGTCTGATGCGAATGATTGTAGAGAAGGATCATTACAATGAGATTGAGAGCGTTTTTACGTACTTCATGGAACAGGTCAAAGAATACAAAAATATCGGAACCGCCTATGTAACTTCTGCCATGGAACTGAGTGATGCGCAGAAGGCAGCAGTCGAAAAGAGACTGCTTGAGACAACAAAATATGTGAAATTTGAAATGCATTACGATGTGGATGCCGCATTGATCGGCGGCATGGTTATCCGCATCAAAGACCGCGTGGTAGACAGCAGTATTCAGACAAAACTGTATGATTTAACCCGCGAATTATCCAAAATACAGTTGAAAGTAGGTGAGTGCGCTCCATGAATTTAAAACCAGAAGAAATCAGTTCCGTAATCAAGGAGCAGATTAAACGATACGCTTCCCAACTGGAAGTTGCAGATGTGGGAACCGTTATCCAGGTAGCAGATGGTATTGCACGTATCCATGGTCTGGAGAACGCAATGCAGGGAGAGCTTTTGGAGTTTCCAGGAGAGGTCTATGGAATGGTCATGAACCTTGAGGAAGACAACGTAGGTGCCGTACTTCTTGGCTCTCAGAAAAATATTAATGAAGGTGACACGGTAAAGACAACTGGACGAGTGGTAGAGGTACCAGTCGGAGATGTTATGCTTGGTCGTGTCGTAAATGCGCTGGGACAGCCAATCGATGGCAAGGGTCCGGTAGATACTGATAAGTATCGTAGAATTGAGCGTGTAGCATCCGGTGTCATCTCAAGAAAATCCGTAGATACACCATTGCAGACAGGTATCAAGGCAATCGATTCCATGGTGCCGATCGGACGTGGACAGCGAGAACTGATCATCGGAGACCGTCAGACAGGAAAGACAGCGATTGCTGTGGATACCATTATCAACCAGAAGGGACAGGGTGTGAAGTGTATTTATGTCGCAATCGGACAGAAAGCTTCCACCGTTGCAACGATTGTAAAGACACTGGAAGAATACGGAGCTATGGCATATACGACCGTAGTTGCAGCGACTGCCAGTGAGCTTGCGCCATTGCAGTACATCGCACCGTATGCAGGCTGTGCAATCGGTGAGGAGTGGATGGAAAATGGCGAAGATGTCCTTGTTGTATACGATGATCTGAGTAAGCATGCAGCTGCATATCGTACACTTTCCCTGCTTTTGAAACGAGCACCGGGACGTGAGGCTTATCCGGGAGATGTCTTTTATCTGCATTCAAGACTTCTTGAGCGTGCAGCAAGACTTTCCGATAAATTGGGCGGTGGTTCCCTGACTGCATTACCGATTATCGAAACACAGGCCGGCGATGTATCTGCCTATATTCCAACCAACGTTATTTCCATCACGGATGGTCAGATTTACCTGGAGACAGAGATGTTCAATGCAGGTTTCCGGCCGGCAATCAATGCCGGACTTTCGGTATCCCGTGTAGGTGGTTCTGCGCAGATCAAGGCGATGAAGAAGATCGCAGCGCCGATTCGTACCGAGTTGGCACAGTACCGTGAGCTGGCAGCATTCTCACAGTTTGGTTCGGAACTGGATGCCGATACGACCGAGAAGCTGGCACAGGGCGAGCGTCTGAAGGAAATCTTAAAGCAGCCACAGTATCAGCCGATGCCGGTTGAGAAACAGGTTATCATTATTTATGCAGCAATCAAGAAATATCTTATGGACATTCCGGTAGCAGACATTCTGCGTTTCCAGAATGAACTCTTTGATTATATTGATACCAAATATCCGGAGATTCCGGGAAGCATTGCAGCAACGAAAGTGATGGATGAAGAGACAGAACAGAAGCTGGTGAAAGCAATCGAAGAATGCAAAGCATCCTTCCGGTAATGGCAGAAAGTAGGTGGTAAGACATGGCCTCCATGCGAGACATAAAGCGAAGAAAAAGCAGCATACAGAGTACGCAGCAGATCACCAAAGCCATGAAGCTGGTTTCAACCGTTAAGCTACAGAAAGCCAAAAGCCGTGCGGAACAGACGGACCCGTATTTCAATTATATGTACAAAACCGTAAGTTCCATGCTGGCACGAAGTGGCAATATCAATCATCCGTATTTGCAGGCAGGCGATTCCAAAAGAAAAGCAATCGTTGTCATTACTTCGAATCGAGGACTGGCAGGTGGATATAATTCCAACATTGTCAAACTGATTACAGGCAGTGATTTTCCGAAAGAAGATCTCGACATCTATGCCGTAGGAGGAAAAGGTGTAGAGGCACTTGGACGGAGAGATTATCACATTGCACTGGATGCTTCTTACATGATGGAAGCTCCGACCTATCCGGATGCGGCGGCTTTGTGCAACAAGGTACTCGAAGCATTTACAAACGGAGAAGTAGGAGAAATCTATCTGGCGTACACGCATTTTAAAAATACGGTGAGTCAGGAAGCAAAGATGATCAAACTCCTTCCGGTTGAAATCGATACGGAGGACGCAGAGGATTCCAATGTTCTGATGAATTATGAGCCAAATGAGGAAGAGGCATTGAATATGATTATTCCGAAATATGTGACGAGCTTATTTTACGGAGCACTCGTTGAGGCGGTAGCCAGTGAGAACGGTGCACGTATGCAGGCAATGGATTCAGCAACCAGCAATGCGGAAGAAATGATCAGTGATCTGTCACTGAAGTACAATCGCGCGCGCCAGGGTTCCATTACGCAGGAACTTACCGAAATTGTGGCGGGCGCAAATGCAATTTCAACGTAAAAAATAAGGAGAAAATAAATGGCAGGTAATAATATTGGTAAAATCACACAGATTATCAGTGCCGTACTGGATATCAAATTCCAGGAAGGACATCTGCCTGAGATCAACGAAGCAATCGAAGTGCCGTTGAAAGATGGCGGAAGACTGGTTGTGGAAGTGGCTCAGCATCTGGGTGATGATACAGTAAGATGTATCGCTTTGGGACCAACCGACGGATTGGTTCGTGGTATGGATGCCATTGCAACAGGTGCCCCGATCTCTGTTCCTGTTGGAGAGAAGACACTGGGCAGACTGTTTAATGTATTGGGTGATCCAATTGATGAAATCGCAGCTCCGGATACTGAGGAGAAATGGCCGATCCACAGACCGGCACCATCATTCGAGGAGCAGGCAACTTCACAGGAGATGCTTGAGACCGGTATCAAAGTCGTAGATTTGCTTTGCCCATATCAGAAGGGTGGAAAAATCGGACTGTTTGGCGGTGCGGGTGTAGGAAAGACCGTACTGATTCAGGAGCTGATTCACAATATTGCGACGGAGCATGGCGGATATTCCGTATTTACCGGAGTAGGAGAGCGTACCCGTGAGGGAAATGACCTTTACTACGAAATGAAAGAATCCGGCGTAATCGACAAGACGACCATGGTATTCGGACAGATGAATGAGCCACCGGGAGCCCGTATGCGTGTAGCGTTGACCGGACTTACGATGGCAGAATATTTCCGTGACAAAGGTGGAAAAGACGTGCTTCTTTTCATCGACAATATTTTCCGTTTCACACAGGCAGGATCTGAGGTATCCGCGTTGCTTGGCCGTATGCCATCCGCTGTAGGATATCAGCCGACACTGCAGACGGAGATGGGCGCATTGCAGGAGCGAATTACATCCACAAAGAACGGTTCTATTACATCTGTACAGGCAGTCTATGTGCCTGCGGATGACTTGACAGACCCGGCTCCGGCAACGACATTTGCGCATTTGGATGCAACAACGGTATTGGACCGTTCGATCGTAGAGCTTGGTATTTACCCTGCAGTTGATCCACTGGCATCTACTTCCCGTATCCTTGATCCACGTATTGTTGGGGAGGAGCATTTTAAGGTTGCCCGTGAAGTACAGGAAATCTTACAGAAGTACAAAGAATTGCAGGATATCATTGCCATCCTTGGTATGGACGAATTATCCGAGGATGATAAGCTTGTTGTAAGCCGTGCAAGAAAGGTACAGCGATTCCTGTCCCAGCCATTCTCGGTAGCTGTACAGTTTACCGGACTGGACGGAAAATACGTGCCGATCGCCGAGACCATCCGTGGTTTCCGCGAAATCCTGGACGGAAAACTTGATGATGTACCGGAAAGTTACTTCCTCAATGCCGGAACGATTGACGATGTAAAAGAGTCTTATTCGAAAGCAAAGTAAAAATTTGCAAAGGCAGGAAAGGGGTATTATGGCAGAAGGAAAAGATTTATTTCAGGTCGAGATCATCACACCGGATCGTATATTTTTTGCCGGTGAGGCAGATATGCTGGAATTCAATACGGCGGATGGAGAAATCGGAGTGTACAAAAATCATATTCCACTGACCACCGTCCTTGAACCCGGTGTTGTGATCATACACAACGGTGATGAACAGAAAGTTGCAGCCGTCCATGCAGGATTTGCAGAAATTCTCGGCGAGAAAGTTACGCTGCTTGCGGAGCTTGCCGAATGGCCGGATGAAATCGACATCAATCGTGCGGAAGCCGCGAAGGAGCGTGCAGAAGAACGAATTGCTGCGAAGTCACAGAATCTCGATCTGAAGCGTGCAGAGTATGCACTCCACAAGGCATTGATACGTATTAATGTCGCTGGACATAAGTAGAAATGATTAGGATTTTATGATTAATCATATAGGGAGGATGATAGCTGTGCAATTTATTTTTGATACATTTATGTTAATCATAGGAATAATAAGCTTAGTATTAACAATTACTTTTTTTGTTAAAATTGCTAAATATTTTAATAAAAAAACAAATAATGATGAAGGTAAAATCATGTAATAAAGTATTTAGGATATGTGTCAAGCTTGCATCTGAACAATAACATTGGGAATTCTATTTGATGAATAAAACCGTCAAATGGAATTCCTTTTTGTTTAATTATATTGTATAATAATGAAACGAATGAAAATGAAATTGGGTATATGTGATGATGAAACTAATGGAGGGATAGAGAATGAGGAAAAAAACCATTATAGAAATTGCAATGCTTATAATTGCAGTGATACTTATAAGCATAGTAATATTTATGATGTTGTTTTATAGAAAGACAAGTATGATTTCTGTTGAGCCGAATGAGGTGACTTCTGTTAGGATTGTTAATGGAAATAATGGTAATATGTTAGAGCTTTCGGAAGAAGAAATTAGTGATTTAACAAACAGATGTCGTGTAATCGATTGTAAAAGAATAATAAATAAAGAACCAGGTTCAGGTTGGAGTTATAGTATAGACTTTTCATATGGCAATACATCAAAATCGATTGTATTGGTATCAAGTGAACTTTGTGAAATCGATAATGTATATTATAGAATGGAAGAAAAAGATGGAGAAGATGTAATCAACATAATTAAGAAATTCTATGAAGAGAATAAGGAAAGAATTAAGAGCGGAAGCATGATTGAAAACCGGGGGAATATTCGTGTGAAGTTCGACATGAAATATGACCAGGAAGTCATTACAATGTATGAAGAGAATAAAGCAAAAGAGCAATTAATGGCTGCTTTAAAAGCGAAAAATTAAAGGATAGTGTCAGCCCTGCCGAAGGCAATTTTAATGGGGTTGATGTTCAAAGTTGGAGGTTATCAATATGGGAAAAAGCAGGAACTTGATTTTGAAGACAAATGGATATATGTGAAAAACAGAAGTGTAATGTCCACAAAAAACAGAAAGATAGGACATATGCAAAATAATTGATTGAAAATGTCCTGTAAATAGATATTTATTGGAACAAAATTATGGAAATTTGATATATATGTCCAATATAAGAAAAAAACAAGGACATTTATTAAGAGAAAAATTGTATATGTCCAAAAAGCGAAAATGGTGAGGACATAATAATAAATTTCTATGTATATGTCCAAATCATGGAACTATACGCAACAAAATTTGACAGCAGTACACAAAAGTTTATCATCCAGTATAATGAATCGTGTCCATTGACATACATAAAGCACTTCGCGGCGAATAACCGTGAAGTGCTTCTTTTTTGGGTATAAACTTCCCCATTACACTTTATTTAAGAAGTTCCAAAAGCGTAGCTCTGGCCTTAGTTTTTTGGTCGCCTGGATAGCTGACACCAATGCGATAACTAATGGTGTCTTTGACCTGATAAGCATCTATGGAATCATAAGAGTCATCGGATGCGTTGGTTGTCGTGATAATCTTCCAGGTTTCGCCGGATGCGCTGGTGTAATCTTCTGTAGTGTAAATGCTGGAATCATCCATATTGGACGGATAATCAATATCAACGTAATCCGAAATTGTGCTATGTTCCGTATAAATATCGGCAGAGGCAGAAACAGAAAGATCGGCATTTTCGCAGGAATAACTCTCAAGGAAAGAGATGTAGCAAATATTGCCGGATCGATCACCAAGTGCAGTGACTTCGACGTGTTCAGGTGTCTGCGGCAATTTTATAGGCGTTAATTTATCGTATCCGATATAAGCAAGTGCCTCGTCTTCTGAAGAGAAACTTTTATAAACAGAACCCGGAGACCAGCTGTTGATTGGCTGGTATGTTTTGTACTGTTGGATAAAAGTGTCTTTTTCATCCCGGACACTTCCGGTAATTTCAGCATCTGCGACTTTCGTAATTGCTTCGGTCAGGCGGTATCCTCCTTCGGAAAGGGAGGAATAGACAGTATTTAAAATACCGGCTTTGGCAAGAAGTGCCTGAAATTCGGTGGCAGAATTGCGGAAGTATGCACAAGTGCCACGAAAGTCCTCTTCGCCTTGTTCTTTTGTGTAAGTAAAATCTGTTTTTTGACCATCCAGCGAATAGGAAAATGTCACACTGCCAAGATTTTCGGTGCAGACAAGAATAACCATGGCATAGTTTTTCATGGTTCTTTCCAGTTCTGTCTGTTGGGATTTCTTAAAAGATCCATCGAGATTCATTGTCCAGCCATATGGCTCATCGGTTGTCTGCAATTCGTGTGTTGCAATCGGAAGTACATCATTGATTCCGAGCGCCGTGAGGGTTTTTTCGTTGTCAGACATGCTTCCGACATAAGGGTGAATGGTGTTATAAATCTGTGCGGCCTTTGGCTGGATGGCAGTACCGTTTTCCCATGCAATCCAGTCGTTGACATACACTTTTTCAATCTTATGCTTTTCGGTGGTCTCATCGGAAAAAGTGTTGTTTTTGGATGCAGACAGACGGTTGGCCCGGACATTGATTGTGACAATTCCGGGATTGTCAGCATCGACCGTGTAGTTTATGCCAGATACGCCAAGTGAGTGATCGGTAAGAGATCCCTTAATCTGGATTTTTTTGGAATCTGTCACGGTCACAGAATAATTCATCGTGGATGTATCCGTCATGGAACGTGGGGAAATGTATACTTTCCATCCCCAGAATCCGGAAAGCAAGAGAGCAACCATTAAGACCGAGGCCAGAATCCGGTTCCGGTTTTTTTGGCGGTTTTTCTTCAAAAAATCTATGGTGGATGCGTCCGCCGGATCTTTTTCAGGAAGTGATTCCGGTGCCTGCATGGCAGCAAGAATTCGCCGGCAATCATCGCAGTTTTTTACATGAGATACAATTGCGGTGTTTGTTACATCGCTTGTGAGATGGTCAACATAACTTGGCAACAGATCCTGTACAACTTCGCAGGTCAACTCATTTTTCATATACATACAGCTCCTTTCTTATAAAAGTTTTTCTTTACCGCGATAAAACATTACGCGCGCCCAGTTTTCGCTTTGTCCCATAATCTGCCCGATTTCCCGGAAGGAAAGGTTACCGAAAGCCCGTAGGTAGATCACTTCCCGGTATGGTTCTTTCAAGTCGTGAAGATGCTGCAACAACTCCATTTTTCCCATGGAAGAAAGTACTTCCTGCTCTGCGGATGGAGAAGGGGTAATATGTGCCTCGGCATCCGTCAGATCCTCGTGCAGTGGGTGCTTTCGCAGGTAGGACAAATATTGATTTTTGGCAATCGCACAGAGCCAGGTAGTGATTTTGCAGCTTCCATCGTAGCGATTTATACTGTTGACTGCCTGACAGAACGTTTCCTGGGCCAGTTCTTCCGCAATGTCCGGATTGTGGACCAATGACATCAGATATTGGTAAACCATCTGAAAATGCTGGCGGTAAACGGCGTCCATGTCCTGCATGATCGGGCTCCTTTCTGGTGGGATTTTGATTGGTTACATGGATTAATGTAAAAAAATGTGATTTCGTTACAAAAAATCTAAAAAAAATATAAATTTTTTTCTGGATGCGTCAATTGTACGAAAGTCCTAAATTTAAGCTGTTATAGGGGAAATTAGTCATGTGTATATAGGAATATGCGAGAAAGATAATGTGGGGGGAATATAAGCTATTTGCACATCTGTTTGCAGAAATTATGAGATAGAGATTGCTTATCATAATTTTTCGGATACAGATGCAGTTTTACATTATTGTGAAAACGGGGATAATCCGAGGCTGGATGTTTTGTTCCTGGATATGGTTTGCAAAACCAGGATAGCGTTTTTAAATTAAATACACCATATTACTTGTCTATTTTCCCGATATCACATGGATACAGGCTTTTCAAATGTTCAGAACAATGTTTTCAGATAACACCGAACTTTCAGATGAAAAATCAACGAATTGGTGGATGCACTGGTTGGTGTGATAATCTTCCAGGTTTCACCAGAGGCAGTGATGGAATCATCGATGAAAGAAATCTCATCATTATTGTCATTAGCTGATACGTTTTGTACTGCCGGATAAAAGTTTCATTTTCGTCCCGGATACTTTCCGCAATTTCAGCATCATAGATTCCGAAAGTATAAAGAGTATATATAAAGTAAATTATGTCGTTGGTGTAAAAATCATGTCGTTGGTGAAGTTTTTATTGTAAATAAACAGACGATTTATTACAATAATCGCGCAAGGACGAAAATGAAAAAACTATTGGCAAACTTACAGAAATGTGAGGACGCAAAGCTAGAGTCTAACCCAACGAAATGAGCATGACAGATCGGCTGCAAAAGGAAAACTTTTGCAGCCTTTTTATATTATGATATGACAGTCAAAAGGTATTTTGCCCGTCATTTATGATTCATCAGATTACTACATGCTTCGCATTCCCATAATCTGACTACACCTCGAAATTCGCTAATTTCCTGCGTTTCCGAAACAAATTGCTACTTTCTTGGTGTAGTGCGGATCAATAAGGCATACATCGAATTGTATGCAATCATGCATTGATGATGCCTTTTGACCCTTGAATCATATTATTAAGAAATTTTGTTTTGGAAGAAAATATAAAGAAAAAATCTGGCTAATTTGCAAACGCTGTACTAGTCCATCGCATAGATACTATTGATATGATACTAGAAAAGGAAGTATGAAAAATGTTTAACACAAAGGTAATTGGAGTAGGAAAGTATATTCCAGAGCAAATTGTAACAAGTGATGAGCTTGAGGAGTTGATGAAATTTGATGAGCTTGGAGTCCGAAAGGGAACAATAAAGTTATTAAATGGCGTTAATGAGAGGCACTTTGCAGCAGCGGACGAAAACACTTCAGATTTAGCAGCAAAAGCAGGATTAGATGCAATAAAGAATGCAGGTATTGATTCGGATGATATTGATTTATTAATTTTTGCATCAATTAGCCAGGATTTTATTGAGCCAGCTACGGCAAATGCTGTTCAGTTTAAGGTTGGTGCTACAAATGCTAAATGTTTTGATGTGAAAAACGCTTGTAATGCTTTTATCACTGCAATTGAGGTTGCTAATGCCTATATCAAGTCAGGAAGTGTAAAAACTGTTTTGATAACATCAGGTGAAGTAATGCATAAGTTTATCAAAATGAAATATGAAAGCAAGGATGAAATAAGCGAAACAAATGCAACTCTTGGATTTGGAGATGGAGGTGGAGCAATTCTTCTTCAGGCAACTGAGGAGAAACAGTATGGAGTAGATACAAGATTTTTGACAGATGGTAATTATTGGGATGTAGGTGTTATCTGGGGAGGTGGGTCTATGTATATGTCAGAGCCTGACAAGTTTACCATGTTTAATGTGGATATTGATATGGTTCAGAAAAATACTATGCGTGCCGCAAAGTTCTATTTTGATTCAATGAGGAAAAACAACATTGCAGTAGATGATGTTGACCTGTTTATTACAACACAGATGGGAAAATACAAAATTCTTCAGCTTGCTGATACCTTGAAAATTGACCATGACAAGATAGTCGTACAGTGTGACAAGTTTGGAAACACTGCGGCAGCCTCAATGCCAATAGCATTAGCTCGTGCAATTGAGGCTGGAACGCTTAAACTCGGCTCAGGACAGAGAGTTGTAATGTTTGGTGCAGCTAATGGTCTTACATTGGGTTATGCAACCTTTGTACTTTAATTATAATCAGGAGAAAAAGAATTATGAAGATATATACAGAAAATGATGTATTGTGCATGGCAAGGGAAGCAACAGGTTGTGAGCAAGTTCTTGTAACAAAAAACTTTATGTCGCAGAATATATCAGAGAAGACGGTTCAGCAACTGATTGAGAGAATCAATGAAAAATTTGATTTAAAAATTCAGGGCTCATGTGTAGAGTCTCTCAACAGCATTATTGAAAAAATGAATGCAGAGATTGGAGTAAATGATAAGATTATACGAGACTTTATAATCGAAATATGTCAGGAGAATAAAGGATATGATGCAATTATTTTCGACGAAAAGCATTATACATACGAAACACTTCTTGAGATGACAGAAAATCTTGCAAAAGGTCTAACAAAGCTTAATATTACAAAAGGAAAGAAGCTTGCCCTTGTTATGTCTAATCGAATCGAATACATTCTTTTGTATTTTGCTACATTTTTCATTGGGGCATATCCAGTGCCATTAAATACAAGATGGGGCAAAAAAGAAATCTTTAACGTAATGTCGGATGCCGAGGTAGAGGGAATTGTAACAGAGGAAAAAATCGGAAGTCATCTGTATGCAGAATATGTTGCCGAATATATTGAAAGTCACAAGGAGGTTAAAAGAGTAATATACTTTGAGCAAAATTTATTCGGAGATGAAGGATTATCATACGAGGAGCTAATGAATATAGCAAAGGATGAAAAATTAGAGCCCGTTGATATTGAACCGTCAGATGTGGCCATGCTTTCATACACCTCTGGAACAACAGGAATGCCAAAGGGTGTAATACTTAAGCAAAATGACATTGTTAAAATATCAGCATATACAACACAAATGTGGAGAACGGAAGAGGAGGAGTATCCGTTTTCAATAGCACCATTATATTCAGCTCAGGGCTTTCTTAGCCTGTTTATTGATTTCGCTATTGGAAAAACATTTAAAATGTCATCTTCGTTCAATCCAAACGATATTTTAAGGGAAATATCAAAATGCGAGAATACGGTAGTTCATACTCAGCCTACTATGTGGTCTCTTCTTTTAAATTGCAGAATTATTAATTTTTCAAGATTTGATTCGCTTAAGAAGCTTGTTGTGTCAGGTTCTCTTTGTAGTCCAGAGCTTGCAAAACAAATTGAAGAGAGACTTAAGTGTACACTTCTCAACGCATATGGACTTATTGAAGGTACTAGCGTTGTGACAATGACTAGAATGGAAGATTCCTATGACGTGAGAATGAATACTGTTGGAAGACCTATACCTGGAGTTGAAATCATGATTGTTGATGAAAATAGAAAACCAGTTAATGAGGGTGAGGTTGGAGAACTTGCAATTAAGGGATATAACATGGTTGGATATTACAATAACCAAGAGAAAACCCAAGAGGTTATGGATGATGATGGGTGGCTTTATACAGGAGATCTTGCAAAGTACTATGATCAGGAAAATATCTGCATAGTGGGAAGATGTAAAGACATGATTATTCGTGGTGGGTTTAATGTTTATCCAAGTGATATTGAGGAGTACATTCTTCAGATTGAGGGAGTTCAGAATGTTGCAGTTGTTGGGAAAGAAAACGAGATTCTTGGAGAAGAGATAGTTGCTTTTATACTTCCTAGGGCGGGAGTGACAATGACAAAGAACGATATTATTCGACCATTGTTTAATCAGCTTGCAAATTATAAGATGCCAGATAGAGTTTTTTTTATCTCGGAAATGCCAGTTATTTTGGCAGGTAAAATAGATAAGAAAAAATTGAAGATATGGGCTGAAGAAGGAATTCCAGAGGACAAAAAAATTTTATTTAGATAAAGGAGATAAAAAATGACATATGAAGATTTTTTAGTGTTTTTATCAGATAGATTTGGAGTTAACACAGCAACTCTTGAGACTACAAACAGCTTTGGAGAACTTGGAGTTGATTCATTATCGTTGTTTAATTTAATCACTGATTTAGAGGAGGAGTTTCATATTCAGATTGATATAGAGGATATGACAGAGGTTGATTCAGTTAAGAAAATGTATGAGTATATAAGTAAAAAGGTGAAGTAATGAAAAAGCCAGAGTTAGTATTAGATTATCAGTGCGAAATAAACGAAGAGTTTATTTTTAACAAGATTAAGGAATACGATTTTATAGACAAAAATGTATACAAGGATCAAGGGTTCGAGGTGTGCAGAATTGGTGGATATCAGTATAAGGCCAATGATGATGGCAGCTGTGCAATGGTCGGATGGCAGTGCAACTTCGCATCTATTCAAAATTATGATATACAACTTCCTACCATTATTACCATTAAGACTGATTTAAGCAATGTTATCACCGAAATTCATCTCACGGATAAATTTAAGGGAAGTCAGGGAATTCCTTGCAGCCAAAAGTATTTAGCCAGAAGACTACAGAAATTTGTAGGTCAGGAGTTTTCAAAGAACAATGAGAAACTTAGCAATGATTTAGGTACGGGCTGTAGACATACATTTGAGGTGTTGTTTGGGGCATGTGTATTCAAAGACTGGTGTGAAAATCAGAAACTAAAATCAGGATATTTGTCTGAGACAACAGCTGCATTTCACGATGATGACTTGATTATTGCGTGTGACAGAAATTGCGTAAATGGTAAAGAGACGATTACTAAAATACAGATTTCAGATTTTAAGAATACTATTGCATATGATAAAAATGGAGCAATATGTGGCTGTAGAGGAATGAAAGTTGAAGGTTTTTCGGCTAACTGTCGTAATCTGATGATAGAAGAGGAGTTGTTAATTGGAGAAAGCAAGACAATTACGTCAGATAACAAGAACGATTTTTCGTTGAAGCTTTTAAAAATTCTATCGAAGTTTTGGAAAAATTCAGGAAAAGAAATAGGGATTAAGAATAAGTTCTATTTTTCCCATTTGTGGCCAACTACCCTATATGGAATTTTAGTGCAGGTTTTTGCGATGGTTGTGTTTAGTGATAGTTATGCATATTTCCAGCATTGCATTAGAGGGCTGCAGAAGGATGAAGAGCATTGCGCCTGTATTGGGGTATGTGAGGATATAGTTGAGTGTGAAAAGTATTTTCCTGATTTTACAATGGAAGATTTATATTAGAGAGATTTATTCTAAGGAGGGAACACAACAATATGAGCATGATTGAATTTAAAAATGTATCTAGAGAATTTAAGACTGGAGATGAAGTGGTAAAAGCTTTAGATAATGTTAGTTTTGAAATAGAAAAAGGTAAGTTAACTGTAATTCTTGGTCCAAGTGGATCGGGAAAGTCTACAACACTTAATTTACTTGGAGGAATGGACAAACCAACGTCAGGAGATATTATTATTGATGGAAAAAATATCTCAGATTTGTCTCTTGCCAAGTTAACAGAGTATAGACGAGTTGATGTAGGATTTGTGTTCCAGTTTTACAATCTTATTCCTAATTTGAATGCTTATGAGAACGTTGATATGGCTAAGCAGATTAGTAATGGAACAATGGCGACAAAGGATGCTCTTGAGGCAGTTGGTCTTGGTCACAGGATTAATAGCTTTCCTTCACAGCTATCCGGTGGTGAATTGCAGCGTGTGTCAATCGCGAGAGCATTATGTAAGAATCCTAAGCTTTTATTATGCGATGAGCCAACCGGTGCTCTCGATTCTGAGACAGGTAGAAAAATATTTATACTTTTACAGAAAATGTCTAAGAATGAAGACTGCGCCGTTGTAATTGTTACACATAATGCCGCTGTTGCTCCAGCTGCTGATAGAGTTATTTGCCTTAAGGATGGTTATATTCAGAGTGTTGCCGATAATGATAACCCAATTAGCATGGAAGAGGTGGAGTGGTAATGAAATACTTATTTGTAAAGCTACGCAGAGATATTACAAAGATGTGGCTGCAGTTTTTCGCAGTTTTTATGATGTCGGTTCTCGCGATTACTATCTACTCTGGAATGGAGGGTGTGTGGTATGGATTAAGTCTCGAAGTTGATGAGTATTATGATGAGACAAGCATTGCCGATATTTGGGTGAATGGAACCATGATAACAGATGATATGGTTTCTGATATTGAAGAAATTGCTGGTGTAAACAAGGTTTCAAAATCCATGACATCTACAGTTCAAATTGTAACTGAAAATGATGAGAAGCCAGACATAAAATTAATCAGTATTGATGGAACAGAACTCTTTAACCCAATCATTAGAGATGGAGATGACTATGATGATTCTTCTAAAGATGGAATTTGGGTTGATGAGGTTTTTTGCCAGAAGCGAAAGCTTAAAATTGGAGATACACTTACACTCAAAAATAATCAATTAGAAAAAGATTTTGTAATTAAGGGAACAATTTTAGACTCTGAGTTTATCTATTACACAGGTTCAGTTACGGACACGGTGCCAAACCATGAGCTCCACGGATATGGAATGATAAGTCCAAAGGCAGCGAAAGCTTTTTATGGAACATACATATGCAATGAGATTAGAATGGACGTGGAAGATGACTGCGATTGTATAAAGCTTCAGGAAAACATAGAGGATGTTCTTGCGGATGCCTACTTAAACTTCTCAGTGAAGGATGATATCGCTTCGGTAAGCCAGATTACAAAAGAAATTAATCAAATGCAGAATATGGCAAATCTTTTTTCAGCAGTATTTATTGTATTGGCAGTGTTGTGCATGTACTCAACGATGACTCGATTAATAAACAATCAGACTATTCAGATTGGTACGATGAAGGCTATTGGTTTTTCGAATTGTAAAATAAGACTCCATTACATGTGTTATGGATTTTTTGTATCCTTTGCAGGATGCTTTATAGGCATTTTCTTTGGAAAAGCATTAGTTTCAAAAGCTGTAATGAGAGTGAAAAAGGCGACCCTTACTTTACCAGAGTGGAAAGTTGCTTTATCTTATAGAACCTATATTATCATTTTTTTGATTGTTTTGATTTGTGTATTTGCAACAATTCTTGCGGCTCAAAAGGGACTTGGCAAGCTTCCGGCGGAGACAATGAGGGATGCTTCGGTTAGAAAAAGTAAGACCATCAAATTATCAAATAAGTTTGATTATAAATCAAAATGGATGATTCGTGATAATATGCAGAATATTGTTAGATGGATTATGAGTATTATCGGTGTTGCGGGAAGTATGATTCTTATGATGGCAGGTCTTGGTTTTAGAGACTCAATCAACTATTCTAATGATTATGTATATGATAAGCAGTATACGTATGAGTACAAGATGGTACTTAATGGCCAGTATTCACCAGATGCCTTTACAGAGTTTGTTGAGAGGCTTCAGGATGAGTATCAGACAGTGTTTGAGTATAACATTGATATGTGGTATCCAGATTCTTTGGAAAAGGAGAGACGTACTATCTCCGTGCTGGAGGATGGAGATTTTGTTCATCTTGAAACAATTAACAATAAAAAGGTTGAACTTAAAAAAAATACTGTTGCTATATCAAACAAGATTGCATCAGTACTCGGAGTTAAGGTTGGAGATGAGATTAAGATAAGAATTCTTGGAACAAATGAATTTGAGAAGCTTAAGATTACAGATATTGTAATTGCTCCATCTCCACAAGGAATATTTATTTCTAAAGAATATTGGGAAAACAATCTGGACAGAACCTATACTCCAAGTGCATTTCTTCTTAATTCGGAAGCTGATTATGATGCAGTAAGAAATCTTGATATCGTAAAGGAAACCTCAACTATCGATAATCAGTTTGCAAGTATGAAGATTATGACAAAGAGTGTAATGACTATTATCTATCTTATGATTATAGCTTCAGTACTTCTTGGATGTATTATTATCTATAACCTCGGAATGCTTAATTACATTGAGCGATTTAGAGATTATGCAACTATGAAGGTATTAGGATTCTACCAAAGGGAAATAAGAAATATTATTGTCAGAGACAGCCTGATTACGACAATAATCGGATGGGCAATAGGAATTCCATGTGGTTACAAATTTCTCTCATTCTATATTGGAATTGTTCAGTTTAAGACCTTCGAGTGGGTTCCAACTCTGTCTATGGTTAGTCTTGTAATAGCCTCAGTTGTAGTATTAGCTTGTTCTATAATGGTTAATATTATTGTGGCTCATAAGGTTACCAAGATTTCTATGGTAGAAGCGTTGAAGTCAGTTGAGTAAAGGACGTTATATATTATGAAAAACGAAAGTAGGGTTGTCAAAAAACATTTAGATAACATAAATACATTGTTAGATTTGGTCGATATTACAGCAAGGGTTTATGGAAATGAGCTACATGCAATATGGCAAGAGTCCGCGAAGCATAATTTTAAGAAATCTTTTATGGAATTGTGGAATGATGTTGTTGTAAACGCAAATTACTTGATAAATGCAGGATACACGGGTCAAAGGATTGGTATCTTTGGAAAATTAAATTATAAATGGATGATTAAATTTCTTGCGATAGTATGTAGTGGCAATATTGCCGTTCCATTAGACAAAAAGGACAATGCTTTAGAAGAGAAGTTACAGCAGGTCAAATTGGCAGGAATATATGGAAGTGAAACTGTGGCTGAAAAATACGATTTAAAACTTTTTCAAGTAAAATATTCAGCCTATAGTGAGGATCAACTTAAGATAAATTCGAAAATTATGCCAGAGGATGATGCAGTAATTATTTTTACATCAGGAACAACAGGAAGAAGTAAGGGCGTTATACTTTCCCACAAGAATATTGTGTCAAATACAAAGTGTGGATGCTTTTTTCTGGGAAAAGACTTTGGAGAGGGAGACACAACTATGCCAGTTCTTCCACCGACACATATGTTAGTCATTACGGTAGGAATACTTACATGTATGTTATATGGTGGAACACTTTGTTTCGGAAGAGGAAATAAATACATTGTAAAAGATTTTGCTATATTCAAGCCAAGAGTATTGGTGCTTGTTCCAATGATAATTGAGAATATATATGATAAAATATATATCAAGGCTAAGAAGCAGACGGGAGAGGAGACGCTTAAAAAAGTAATTAATTTGAGTAACGGTTTGAGAAAAATAAAAATTGATGTAAGACGCAAGGTATTTTCAGAAATCCATAAGTCTCTGGGTGGCAACTTAGAAACTATTATCTGTGGAGGAGCTAAGGTTGACGCAAAGGCAGCTAAGGGCATGACTGATTTTGGAATTAATGTGTGTGAAGGCTATGGAATCACTGAGTGTTCACCCGTTATTTCATGCAACAGACGCAAATCAAATGTGTTTGGTTCTGTTGGTGTGAAAGGACCGGATGAGTTTTGCCAGATAAAGGTGATTGACAAAGAGTTATGTGTTAAAGGGGATATTGTTTTCAAAGGATATTTTGAAAATGACAAAGCATATAAGGAGGTCGTAAAAGATGGTTGGTTCCACACTGGGGATTTGTGTAAAATCAAAAATGGTCGAATATATATTGTTGGGCGTAAGAAAAATCTTATAATTTTGTCTGATGGAAACAATGTTTCGCCAGAGGAAATTGAGAATTATTTTAAGGGTTTTAAGTATCTTAAATCCTTTTTGGTCAAGGAACGTGACAATAAAATTATAGCTATGGCTTATCCGAATATGGATTTAGGCGAGGATTTGGATTATATGAAGGAGACCATAAGAGCCAAAATAAAAGAAACTAATCTAGAGTTTCCGGCTTATAAGAGGATTAGTGATGTAATCTTTGTGGAAAAGGATTATGAGAAGACAGCATTAGGAAAGATTAAAAGGTTTAAATATTAAAGCGAGGATATATAAATGCTAGAGCAAATAAAAATTTTTTTAAAAGAAAATTATGAAATTGATGCAGATAATATTTCAGAAGAAACAGAATTAGGGAATGATTTAGGTCTTACATCTTTTCAGTTAGTTGAAATGTGCGCAGAGTTAGAGGAAGAATTTAAAGTAGAAATAAGTGAAGAAAGTTTACCTTCAATTATAAAAATAGGAGATTTAATGAGGGAATTGAAAAATGATTAATATTTTAGCACCGGTGAGAAATTTTGAAACTGCAAAGCTACACATTGATGCTGGAGCAGACGAAATATACCTAGGAGTGGAAGGAGGAGATTTTAACATCTATTCCTATGGTGGACGTTTTAAGAGTATGAACAAGGTTACAACTCAGGTAGCTGATATAGAGGAGTTAAAAAGAATTAGTGAGTATGCTAAGAAAAAGAATGTTTTAATACAGCTCACAATGAATATGCATTATATCCCAAGTGAGTTTGAGGAGGGATATATGGATCATCTACGCATGTGTGCGCCTTATATTGACCAAGTTATTATTTCCAATATTGGATTAATTAGAAAAGTAGTTGCATCTGATATAAACGTAACAGTTGCGGCAGGGTCTTTCACATTTATTCCAAATAGTGAGATGGTCAGATACTTAGCTAGTCTTGGAGTAAAAAGAGTAGTACTTCCTCATGCCACACGAATCGAGGAAATTGATAAAATCCATAAGGCATTTCCAGATATGGAATTAGAGATTTTTGCACTTATAGGAGGCGGTAATAACTGTGGACGCTGTATGATGTTCCATAGTCCATTAAAGTGTGATATTGGACCTGGTTGTAGAGCTTTATATGATGTTACATATGATGGAGCGGTTTATAATGATTATCCATATATGGATGCAGCTGCAGATTGCTCATTATGCTCAATGAAGGAATTAAGTGATGCAGGAGCATATTCCCTAAAAATAGTTGGCAGAGAGATGAAAAATGAGATTGTAGCGGCTCAGTTTACGGAAATATTTTATGAGTATCGCAAATGTATGATGGAAGGAATGCCGGTACCTGAAATCAAGAAATATCTGTCGGATAATGTATTTGGTTGGGATCTTGTATGGGTTCAGAGATTCTGCGGAAATGCAAAATGTAAATTTAGAGAAACCAAAGTAACGAAATCTTATATTGATTAAAGGTGGCAAACAGAAAATGGTAAAATATAGTAGAGCGATGAGCATGGATTCGTTGATAAAAGTGGTAGAAAGCAAGGCATATCAAGGAGTTGTACTTGGACATGAGAATTGCCCACAGTATTACAGACAGAGTAATGTCAATGAAATGATTGACTATGCTCTTGAAAATAAGCTTGATGTAAAACTCAATATTCCGGTGCTTTTTGAGGATTTTCTTCAGGAATTTAAGGATATAGCGGATGAGATTGTGGAAAAATATGGTAAGAAGGTTAAAATTATAGTTAATGATTGGGGACTTTTATTTTATCTTCATGGCAAATATCCAGACTTAAGATTTTGTGTGGGAAAAGGAATTTCTTTTTCATATGGAGATAATCCGTGGAATGAGCATATTCTTTTGGCAGAGAAAGAAAAGTATCAGGAGGCTTTAAAATCAGCAAATATTGAAAATGAAGATACAATTACTGCATTAAGAGAGTTAGGTGTCGACGAGATTGAAATGGGAGATTTGGAGTTATCTGAGCATGCATATAAGCATTTATCAGACAAAGGATTTACAATCACGGTGAATAAGTGGATGTCAATTGCTACAATGTCTAGAGCATGTCATTGTCTAAGATTTTTAGATAAGGTTAATGAAATGGGAAAATGCATTCAGTATTGTACAAAACCCATTACGGTTTCAATTAAACAATATTTCGATATGTCAGAGACAAAGAATAAACCTGTTAGTCTTGAAACAAAGCAGATTCAGCCGGATATGTATATTGATGGAAACATTACAATGGTTATTAATGACAAGTGCGCAAATGATCTCTCTAATGTAAATAATGTTATATATGATGAGAGAATTATGAGATACATGATTTCTGTTAGCACTGCACAAAATTAGTACATATCAGTCTTGAAAAAAAATAAAGGCACCTGCTCAAAACCAATATAATAATGATCTCTCGAAATTCTGATTGATCATGCCAGCGAAACTCTGGCATTGAACTTTGACAAGTAAATATTATCTGAAAGCGAAAAAATGGGTACAAAAAATAGACATAGGACTGTTGCTATGCTAAAAAATGCGATATGATATATATAGGATTATGCTACATTCAAAATCAACTTTCTCAGGGTGGATTCAAATGGCTGAATATTCTCGTGCGGTAACACCGCAAATCCGGCAGACAGGAAACCGCCTGTCCGGACTAACGGAAACCGCTTATGCGAGTTTACTCGCGTAATGCTTTATCCAAGCCATATACCTCACGCATTGATCTATCGTGTTCAGCATCAATGCTCGTGATATTTATTCGGTAACTGTCATGGGCAATACGGTCAATGATTGCATCTGCTAGGGACTATCATCACCGCCGAGCTGGTCATACCATTCCTCGGATTCATACTGGGAGCAGAAAATCGTTGAAGATTTCTTGCGTCTCCGGTGGAGCAGTTCAAAGATATCCCTTTGTTCTGAATCCGTTGGTTTCAATAGAAGCCATTCATCCAGAATCAAGACAACTGGATTGGCATACTTAGCCATGATTTTTTTGTAGCTGCCATCTGTCCGTGCCATCTCCAGATCAATAAGCAGATCAGGAAGACGGACATACTTGGTATTGAAATACTGCTTACATGCCTCCATGCCAAAGGCACAGGCCATGTAAGTTTTACCACAGCCTGTAGCACCGGTAATAAAAAGATTCCGGTGTGCAGATATATATTCGCAAGTTGCAAGTCTACGAATCAGTTCCTTGTTCAGCTTGCGTCCGGAAGTGTAGTTAATATCCATGATATTTGCTTCCGGCTGGTCGAATCCAGCATTCTTAATCAGCCTTTTGAGACGATTATTTTTCCGACTGCTGTATTCGATATCCACCAGCATACCGAATTGATCCTCAAATGGAATCTCCCTGCATTTTGGATCATCCAGCTGGTTACGGAATGCATCTGCCATAGCTGTCAGGCGCATTTCAATTAATTTATCTATTGTACTCTGATTTGTCATATGTGTTTACCTCCGATAGTAATCGGCACCTCTTGTGATGCCGTGTGCTTTATGTGTGGTCTTGGATTCAGTAGCTTCTGATTCCAGTTTTACAGAACCAGTTACAAGGATGTTTTTAATACTCTTGTAACTGGGTGAGGATGTATAGGATAAAGCCTTTTTACAGGCTGCTTCAAGTAATGTATCTGAGTATTTCTCAGCAAGCTTCAGAAGTCCCATACAACTTCGGTAGGTCTGTTGTTCCACACGTTTGGAGGTCAGTATTGCATTGACCACAGTGTACGTATTTATGCCAATCCGCTCAGCCCATTTGCGGAACCTGTCGCCGTTCCATTCCAGATATTTCTGATGGTCTTCCGGCATATGTTCCGTGACCGTGCTGTACTGCCCAGGGCGTCCTTTCAGACGACGGTGGGAAGCAATGCGGTTATGGTTGTAGAAAATTTCAATAGTGGTATCTGTTACCTTTACATCAACTTTCTTTTTGATGTATTCATAAGGAACTGAGTATAGCATTCCGTCCACAGATATGTGATAATTGAACTGGACGGTGGCTGTTTTCCAGTCGCTCAGTTCAAAACGGGTAGCAGGTAATGGTGCCAGCAATGGTTTTTCTTCCTCAAGAAATAAGCTTCGCCGACTACCCTCTTTCTTTTGAAAGAGCCTTTGGTTGAACAGTTCGAGCTTGTCTCTGATTGCACGATTTAATTCGGCAAGGGAGAAGAACTGTTCATCCCGAAGTGCTGCTGTAATCCAGGTAGAGATATTTCCTACCGTTCCTTCAGCATTCGGCTTATCCTTGGGAGCCCTGACACGCGCCGGAATAATAGCGGTGCCATAATGTTCAGCCAGTTCCTGATAGGTTTCATTGATCTGCTGGTCTTTCCATCCGCCATTGTGAACAACTGCAGTTTTGCAGTTATCCGGTACGAGAATTCTGGCAACACCGCCAAAGTATTCGTACATATGGACGTGAGCATTGATCCATGAGTTCTGCTTCATGTCCAGAAATGCTTCTACGTATGCATACTGACTGTAAGTCATTACACCAACAAATATGTATGCTTTGATGATTTCGCCGGTATCAGGATCAATGATTGTTGCAGGATCACCTGCCCAATCATTGATCCTGATACCGGGTTTACGGTTGATATGCATAGTAGCACGATGTTTCTGCTCATCCTGTTGGATGTGATAGCAGAACTGTGAATACATGAGCGGTTCTTCACCGTTGGCACGGCAATCCTCCATGTATTCAGTCCATAGGAGCTTTTTACTTACTCCGTTACGAAGTAACTCCTTGCGAATGTAATCATAGTCAGGCATCCTTTTATTGGATGTGACTTGATTTGCAGAAGGGAAAAACTTTTCTGCGAGCACAGCATCGGTATCGCTTTTGTCAAGTGGCCAGGAAATATCTAATTCCTTAGCTCGCTTTAAAACGCGATTGACCGTTTTCTTGGAGACATTGCAGCTGTCGGCAATGTTCTGCTGACTGAGTCCCAGACCACTAAGTCTGAGAATCTCTCGGTACTTGGTCATAGCCATGACCTCCTTTGAATGTATTTACACCTTTCGGTGCATGATTACATTCTAAGGGATTTATGATAAAGGTTTCCACCACCGGAATAGTGGTTCCCTTAAAAACGGATTTGCGGTTTCCCATCCCCGGACAGTGGGGACATGGAAGCCGGATTATTCAGATATCGAATCTCACATGCGGGAACTGTATGATATTGATATTTCTGACAGTACCATCAGCCGGATTACGGATAAAATCCTTCCAATTGTAAAAGAATGGCAGGAACGTCCGTTGGAAGAAGTGTACGCTGTCGTATTTATGGATGCTATCCACTATCATGTCCGAAGTGAAGGACGCATTGTAAAACGTGCAGTCTACATTGCTCTTGGCATCGATATGAACGGAAAAAAGGACGTTCTTGGTATGTATGTTGGAGAAAACGAAAGCGCCAAGTTCTGGCTCTCCATCATGAATGGACTAAAGAACCGCGGAGTTGAAGATATCCTGATAGCATGTGTGGATGGACTAAATGGATTTCCACAGGCAATTGAAGCTGTTTATCCAAAAATAGAAATCCAGCAGTGTATTATTCATCAGATCCGTAATTCAACGAAGTTTGTTTCCTACAAAGACATCAAAAAGCTGATGGCTGATCTGAAGCTTGTATATGCGGCTCCAACGGAAGAAACAGCTTTAAATGAGTTAGAATTGTTCAAAGATAAATGGGATTCCAAGTACCCGAAAATCTATAAATCCTGGCATGATAACTGGGCAACCCTGTCCACATATTTCAAATATCCGGAGGCAGTAAGACGTCTAATTTACACCACAAATGCCATTGAAGGATTCAATCGTCAGCTCCGTAAAGTGACCAAAAGCAAGACCGTTTTTCCGTCAGATGACAGCCTTTTGAAAATGCTGTATCTGGCAACTATGGATATCACGAAAAAATGGACCGGACACAGGCAGGACTGGGGGCAGATCCACTCTCGGCTTGAAATCTATTTTGAAGAGCGTCTGATCGGACGCAATCTGTAAAACCAGCTTGTTTTGGGCAGGTCTTATTGGCATGCCCAAAAACTCCTGTATAATGCAGATATGGGCAGAACCTAGAAAATCAGCTCTGCCCATTTGCAACTATTCACAAATCTTATATCAGTTTTTAACGTTTACACAAAACTTGAAACGGTCTCCGTTTCCGGTTTATTTTTTCTCCAATACTTTTTGGGCAAGTGTTGCATCATATCCTAATGCAACCAGTTTTTCCACGGTATCATTTCCGTTGTTGATTTCATCCATGATCTTAAGAATTGAATCGCGACATTCTAAGTAACCAGATTCGTGTCCTTCCTCCCACATGGACTTGGCAAATTTCTTTTCATCAAACTCTGTTAAAAGCATATGACGCACCTCGCTTCGATTTTTCAGCAGAACATCTTTGAGGATGTCATGATCAATGCAATATGTGATAGTTTCATCAATTGCCTGTTCAACTGACATTCCATTGTTGGTATTCTGCCGGATTCTTGCAATAAACAATGAATAATGCATTAATCGTTTGCACTTATTCATCAGCTCCGCATTATGTCCACTGTTGACATTCATTACCCGCGCTTTGCATTCCAATGCTGGTTCCATCTCGTTCGCAGTCGGATCACTTTCAAAAGCATCTGATAACACAAGCGTGTGATCATCTGGGATTTGTTCTGTGCCATTATAAAATACAATATACTGCGGCATCGGCAACTTGATAAGCTTATGCCCATACATATTCAAATCGTGCAGCTTAATGTATTCATCATACAATTGTGCAAAATAGAGCAATCCCCGGATCGGCATATTCGGATTCACCGTCGATTGATGTTCATATAAATTCATCGTCGAAGAAATCATAAATGATTTATCATTTTTCATCGACATAAATATGACATCCTCTAACGTTGTAATCTCCAGTTCCTCTGGATCCTGATGATTTGTTCCGTTGATCGCATTGTACAAGTTCAAAAGATCCCGTTTATCCTGAAACACTCTCTGAAATAAACGGTCCTTGTACTTCCGATTGTGAAACTTCAGTCTGCGAACAAACTTTAACCAGCTTTTTGTTCTTCTGTAATTCAATGATTATCCTCCCTTACATTATATAAAAAGGGAAGCGGTTATGCAATGTATTCAATTTTATTTGTCATGGAAAATTCAGCGATATGCTATTGATTTGCCATTCAACGTATTTACTATACAATACATGTCGATTTTTAGCAACTATAATATTTTTAAGTAAAAGGCTAATTATGAAATTCTATGAAGAGAATAAAGCAATAGAGCAATAAATGACTGCTTTAAAGGTGGAAAATTAAAGGATAGTGTCAGCCCGGCCGAAGGCAATTTTAATGGGGTTGATGTTCAAAGTTGGAGGTTATCAATATGGG
>ENA-UOJO01000881-UOJO01000881.1-human-gut-metagenome-genome-assembly--contig:-P57-NODE-881-length-42599-cov-20.641077_pt1 | contig 42599 bp, 40 predicted proteins | sample MGYA00242351_ERZ723898 | MGnify/ENA metagenome assembly ERZ723898 | reverse complement strand
ATGAAGCAGGCCACGGCAGCAACCAGAGGCTGAAAAAGGACAGCTTTGCCTGGTACCGTCAGTGCATTGCTACAAACGGTGAAGAAATGTAAGACAAAAGGCGGCTATATCCATGAAGATAAACCGGAGAAATTTCTTCCGTCTGCTGGGGGTTGGTGCTGCGGCTGCCGCCGTGACCGTCAGTGGGTTACCCGTAACTGCTGCTGCTCCTGTAGTCCCCTCCCCTATTGATTCTGCCGAAGACACAGACTTACTTTTCGCCCAATTTGTTGAAGGACATAACGATGTTCTGTGCTACCGACTGTTCACCCCCCACTCCACCGGCGAAAAGCTGCCCCTAGTACTTTACCTCCACGGCGCAGATGCCATAGGCCAAGACAACATCGCTCAGCTGAATAGCAAAAATGCGTACAGTTTTACTACTACTGCTGCCCAGACGCAGCATCCCTGTTATGTGCTTGCTCCCCAACTGCCAGCCCGTTTCACTGCCGCCGATGAATCTCCCACTGATGAACAATCTGCAAAAGGTTGGACCGACGAGGCAGTGCAAACTGCCCTGTTGGAAACTATTCAGGAGCTGATGGAAAGCCGCGGCAATATTGACCCTGAGCGCATATATGTTACGGGCCATTCCATGGGAGCGTTGGGTGTTTGGGGCATCGAAGCAATAATTGCAGCATTTCAAGGAAGAAGGTATCAAAGCTCATGTCGCAAGGCAGCAGACGCTTCTGGCCGTAGATGTAGTTGATCAAACCATGGTTAAAGTAAGCACGGAACCACTTCTTCGGACTGTTGCTGCAAAGCAGTTCGTTGACCAGATTCTCAAAGTTCTTGGCAACCATCGGACGGTCGTGGATGCTCCATACTGAAGTACTGAACCTCGTGTCCGTGCTGCTCCAGCGCCTCACCCAGCTTAAATATGTACGTCTCTGATTCACCGTTGGGATACAAAAACTTATTTATTATCAATACTCTCATCTATTATTTTCTCCTGTACAGTTTCATGGTTTCTTTCGTGATTTCATCCCAGTTGTACTTTTTACAGATGAAGTCTGCGGCCTGCTTTTTGTGTGCATCCACCTTTTCAGAATGGTCACAAGCGTCCTGCAGCTTTTCTTGCAAATCCCGCACATCAGCCTTTTTGAAAATCAGTGCCTTATCTTCCACAACCTCTGCGCACTCTGGAATGTCGGAAACCAGACAGCAATTGCCGTAGCTCACCGCCTCCAGCAGGCTCAGGGGCATTCCTTCCAGATCGGACGGTAGCGTGTAGATATAGGCATTACTGTACAGTTCATCCAGCATCGTTCCCTGCACAAATCCAGTAAAGAGAATCCGATCATCACCCTTTGCCAGTTCTTTCAGCTCTGCCATAAAGGAATCCGTATCACTGGAGTCACCTGCGATGACAAGTTTTTTATCCGTCTTGACATTTTTGAAGGCCTCAACCAGATATCGAATACCCTTTTCCGGCACCAAACGCCCGAGGAACAATATGTAGGAATCTTTTTTCAGCCCGAACTTCTCCGTAATCAGATTTGCTTTCCGAATCTGCGGCCTATTCACGCCATTAGGGATAAAGTGTGTTTCTCTGCCATAAGTTTCCTTGAAATAGTCCTGCACGCCCTTGCTTAGAACAATAATCTCGTCCGCGTATTTCACGGCTTTTTTTCGCCCTGACGGATAAATTGGGAGCCAAACCCTGACTGCCACTTCTCGCGCTGCCAGTCAACGCCATGGATGGTAACCACCACCCTTTTGCCAAACATCTTCGGCAGCCATGAGAAGAAGGCCGTTCCTTCGGCATGGATGTGCACCACATCGTATTTTCCAAACGCACTGTAAAGTGCTGCAAAAGCCGAGGCGCTTACCGCTGCAAGGCCCCCTGATGTCAAGATAGGGACAACAAATTTTTGCAAAAAAAATAAGCCGCATAAGATTTCCTATGGTATTGAACCATCCGGAAACCCTATACGGCTTATTTAGTTAAAATTGTCCTACTCTTGGGAATACAATCCTTTCATAGCGGTCCTTGCTATGAAAGGATTGTATTCCCATTTTTGCTTTGCTCCATATAGCAGATCAACCTATTACAACGCTTTTTCCTGTTATTCTATCAATCATACTTTCCATTTCCTCTACAGCATTTCTTGAACTTTTTTCCACTTCCGCAAGGACACGATTCATTAGCTCCAACTTTGGGGCAAACTCTCTTGTATGGCTCTTGATATTCGTTCACGCCAAAAAGAAGTGTTCTTAGGCCTTCCTCAAAATCTGCAATCTCTTCAACACCACCATCTGACATAGGGTTATATCTTGCATCTTGATGAGCATTCACCACCACTGGTTTTGTTAAATAATTCATACGATTCTTTTCTTCTGTTGAATTTTTCAGCAGCTTATTAAAGAATACTTCTCTCAAAGCTTCGGAATATGGATTCAATTCCACGTATTGGAATGCTTCATCTACTTCCGTTCTTGTAAGGTTTTTATGCAGGACATCATTATGCAGCGCAAGTTGTGCCGACATAAAAGCTCCCGCAACTTCACATTGGTAAGGGTTCACTGAAAGAATTTCTCTTGCCTCAGTAATTATTGTATTTATTTTGTCTCTATCTTTGTTCACAAAATTAAGTTTAAACGTGTTTGCAGCGCCCCATAGCATTCCCAAGTATTCAGATGCCTCATTATTTTTCTCATAGCTACTTAGAGGAACTTCTACTTTTATTTCACTCACTTCGTCTAGTGATACGGTTTCGCCTTTATCAAAAAATCTTTCCTCCAAATCGCAAAGTCTACATAGCATCCACTTTGCTTGAACATCAACATCCTTCGGGTATTTTTCAGAAAGCTCTTTTGCGTCAGCCATGACGCAATCCATGACATCTTTCTTTGTCATCTGAAATGCCATATCTATAATATTTCTATGTGACAGCATCAAGATACGCACTGCATTGATGTTTCCATAGTTGCATTTGCCTCTCATCACATTCAATATACTAAGCGCATCATTGAATTTTTCCTGCTGAAGATTATTCATTATTTCAGCATTATAACAGTCCATTTCAGAGATTTCTGATAATTCATCTGTCTCAGGATTTTCATTGATCACCTCTTCCATTTTCCGAATGAGACTATTTGACTCTTCCACAAATCCCTTTTGTGATAATCCTTTTATGGCTTCTGACAAAAAGAATTGTTTCAAGGCATTTACACCATCTCCCCCTGGAACATTACACATTTCATCTAATGCTTCCATCGTGTAAGAAAGGTCATACAGTGCCCATCCTGCATATTGCTGTGCCACCAAATTTAGTCCAGTCAACTTTACTACGGCAATTTCTTCTTTCTTTGTATCTTCTTCCGGAATTTTTATTTGCCGCCAAAAAGCATATTCATTATCAATAATGGAAATAAGAACCATCGGATCATCGTTTTCATCGACTGTTCTCTTTTCCAAAAGTTTAAGCCGTCCAACTAATACATCTATATTCTGGGTGTTTTCATCAAACTCTTTCAATACCCTTTTAAAGAATGGAATTTCAGGAAAATCTGTCAAAGAACGCGTTATAAAAGTTGAAAATTTGCTTGCTTCATTTTGCCACAACTCATTCAAGACTCCCGGAAGCCTTGAATCATCCATATAGAAGCAAAACATATATTCTTTTATTAAGTCCGGATATAACGGTTCAATTTCTACGCTATTTTCATTCAGATTCTGACAAATCGTAGCAAATATTGCTTTCTTTTCTTCTTCTCGTTGCTTTCCGGGAAAAGAGTGATTCTGCAAAAAGGAATTTACAATATACCAATCATCTTGATAATAGCTTGGCATATTATCTGGTTGCAGTTTACCACTAATATTAGCTCTTAACAGCAGCCGAATAAATGCGTTGCAGCAAACTTGGTCATTATCTAATATTTCAAGCCATCTCTCCTGTTCTCTTTCTAGCAGCCTTTGTAGAAGTTCTTCAAATTTATCATATCTTGGTAGCTGAAAGTCATTTTCAATCCATGCTTCTACAAATATCTGTACAAACAAGGGTCTGAATTGCAATTTTTCGTATTTCTTTCCATACGCCTCACACAATTCATATGCAACCGTGTCTGCTGCTTCTATCCCTCTTTGATTCATAACTTCTTTAATTAAGATTTCAACGGATGCTTTATCTAAATCCCCCAAATTCAGAAAATAATTTTCGTATTCCGTACTTTTCAAATCGTAGGAGTCATATTTTCCAATTCTTTGAATCAACTTGTAATACCACGAACTTGCATTTCTTGAGTTTTCTCTTTCTAACAAAAGAATCCTTACTTTGTAGTCTACATTTTCAAACTTTTCTTTTATTGAACGAATAGCATTTGCAACGAATCCCTCACGACCTGCAACGTAATCAATAACTATTACAGTATTGTTAAATGGCTCAAACGAATCAAAGTCCTCTTGTGTTGCTTTGTCATTAATAAAGAATCCGAACCAACTCCCGGTTGAACGTTTTAGAAACTCTAATGCAAGCCGACTTTTTCCCGCTCCTGCCTGTCCCGTAATAGCCCACCACAAAAATTTTTGATCTTTATCAAGAAAATTCCGTAATTGGTTCATTTCTTCAATGCGCCCACAGAAAGGCAGTTGCTGTAAAGAATAATGATACCTTTGCAATACGTCTGTTGCGCATCGTACTGTTTTGTACGGTGACACTCCAATTAATGGCCTTTTGTTCATCGCCTCTTTAATTCGTAATCCTACCATATCTTCCAAAAAATCCGGCAGATCACTGTACTCATTTCCGTACGAAACCAGCTTTATATTGCTTGGCATTCCAACAGGATTTTCACCCTCTTTATAAAGAAAATAGTATTCTTGATTCATTTTAAGATAGCTATTGGCAAACCGAATGAATCGCGATATATTGGCATCCTCTGTTGTTTTTCCACATCCAACAAACACCAAAGTTCTTGTTCCCAATATTCCTTGTATAAACTGCGCCCCTTGATTATTCATTACTGCATCATACTGTTCTTTATCTGCAATAATATTGTCAATTTCCTTTTCGGAATCATAAATTCCGTGAATATGCAAAACATTATTCGATTTTCCTTGTTTCAGCATTTGAAATGCTATATTAGGCTCTTCATAAGATATTGCTGTTAGTTTAGTAGCCTTCTCTAAGAGATGGTCATAATTTGTTGTTGCGAGAACATCCTGCGTAAGCAGCATTTGCATTAGTATGTTTTCAAGTTTTATGTTTGTGACTTTTGCTGACTCAAATGCCTCATGCATCCATGTTTCATACGACTTTTCTGCCTTGAGTATTTTTATGACTTCTCCGACAACTGAAACCATGTTATCCGTTGAATTGTCAGCCTTCAACGATTCATTAAGCATATCTGCAATAGCATAGTCTTTTATACGACTAATCCCATCAACTATCCAATCCCACCATGTATACTTTCTTCCGGATAACGCCGTTGAAAATCCTGCACCAAAAAGGTACACAATATCATTCTCTTTTAACGCTTTTATAAAATCGGGATATAACTGGATGTCACTTTTCATATTCTCTCCCCATAGAGTTTCTGTCTTTCGACTTATATTCAGTCATTTTTATTTACGCCAGCACATACAGTTCTTTTACTTCCTGAAGAATCTGTTCTTTCGTTCGTCCCACAAGTCCCAACTGTTTAACATCAACCGTTTCATTTTTCATTCGATCAACAAACTTCTGCATATCCTCATACACGCCACTGGGAGTGGCAATCTTGACTGTAGGGTCAATCAGTTCAGTCAATCGAAAAACATCATTTTTATGCTTCTTAATGTTTTTACTATCAACGTGTTCTCCGGCTTCTTTGCGATCCGTCAAATCCATCCATACTTTCGCCTTGAATGGAATCAAATATGCAGCATCCAAAACCGTCACTCCATCAACAGTTACTTTCCCCTGCTTCAAGAACTCATAGTAATCATCATCCAAAAGGATTGCAGACAAGCTCGATACGTCCTCATCCATTGGCAGCGGTGTCAATACTGCATCATCTGGAAATTGAATTGCATCCAGTTTTCTAGTGAACAGTTCGATCATTGCTAGATAACGGTTTGAGGTTGGGTGACTGAAGCGATAAAACTGCGGCACACCAGAGCTTTTATTACAATGTTCATATCCAGCCTGTTTTACATAGTCCCAGAATTTTCTTCCAAAAGCCACATCCACGGCTTCAATAATTAGAACAAGATCAATGTCTTTTGTTGCACGGAAGTCTAAGCCTTCTTCCGTCATCAAGATGTCACACGCAGTTCCACCGATAATTGCATACTGGCTTTCGTTACCCTTGAACCATTCCTTAAAGCTTTCAATCCCTGTTACCATCTATCTTCCTCCACAGATTATTTAACATTTCTTCTACTGCTTCTTCTACCCGTTCATCTGCATCTTCCCTGAGCGATAATGCCAGAGAAAGTTCATCGACCATTTTTTTCTTCGATAATTTTCGTGGGTCATATCTCCACATTTCAACAGCCACCTGTGAATTTGAGTCCTGTAAATCCTTTGTCATACAGTCATTCCACTGAGATATTCTTTCTGAAGCGTAGCACCAAACACCAGGCGTATTGAGCATCGAATACTCCGCCAATGCGGAATATCCGCTCTCCAACAGTTCATTTTTTACTTCCTCGCATGGAACGTAGACAGTCCTTTTCACAGGATTGAGCAGAACTTTCTCTACTTTATAAAACAACTCTTTAGGGGAGTTTTCCGAAAACAGTATCTTCTGTACTCCGATTTTTCTCGATTGCAGCGTTCCCATTTCTTCAAGTTGTTTGGACGCTCTGGAAATAGATGTTGGTGTCAAATCCAAATCTTTTGCAGCTTGACTTGTGGACAGTTCCTTTGCTCCCTCATAAATAAAATAAAGCAACAGCATCTGAGCTGATGGCAAGATTTCTTCTCTGTCGCTCTTTTCTGCATCACAACGTTCCTGCAAATATGCCGCCATAAAGGGCAGATAAATTTGCTTTCCATCCACAATAAATGCTATCTTTTCTCGAAGTAAATACTCTTTCTGCCGTGCAGTGATTTGTTCCAGTACTAAAACCACAGGGCAATCTGCAACCTTTTTCACACGTTCCAGATGCTTCTTTAATGTTTCCACCTGTTCCAATTCGGTTTTAGGGTACAAAAAAACGGCTTTTTGACCACTCAGAGATACTTTCTGTGAATCGTACCTTGTACTGATGAAGTTTGGCAAATGCTCTAAAGCTTTATTTTCATACAGCACTTCAATTCCTAAAACCCGCTTAAGGTATTCCACTCTATCGCCTCCATTTATAACTCTTTTTCTGCATTATAACTTATTTTAAGTTAAGATGCAATATCAAGGTTATGATCGGTCAAATTCAACTATTGAAACACCAATATTTTCCAAGCAATTTTGTTTTCATTTCACTTCTTGATACCCCTCCCCCACCGTGCTATACTATTACCAAATCAAATATTGAGGGAGTGCATTTGTCATGAGCAAACGACTTGTTGCTTACTTCTCAGCCAGCGGCGTTACCGCAAAGGTTGCTGAAAATCTAGCTGATGCTATCGGTGCAGACATTTTTGAGATTCAGCCCGAAATTCCGTACACCAAGGCCGATCTGAACTGGATGGACAAGAAATCCCGCAGCACCATCGAAATGAGCGATCCTACCTCTCGCCCTGCCATCGCTGCCAAGCGTGATAACATGGACGAATACGACACCATCTTTGTCGGATTCCCTATCTGGTGGTATATCGCTCCGACGATCATCAATACATTTCTGGAAAGCTATAACCTAAAAGGCAAGACGGTTATCCCCTTTGCCACATCTGGCGGCAGCGGTACGGGCAAGACCAACGAAAAACTTGCGCCAAGCTGTCCCGGTGCAAAGCTGCTGCACGGTAAGATGTTCAACTCATATTCCAGCAAGGCAGACTTATCTGAATGGGTAGATAACTTGAATTATTAAAAAAGGATGTGTATATATGTGTAATTCATCTTGGAAGAATCCTGACGATCTTATTCTTGTCCTGAGATGCACAACCGTTGAATTTGCCAAAAAACTTGTCAACCTTGGACAAATCAAATTCAACACTCCAAAATCATGGGAGCAGTATGGAAAAAAGGGACGTGGCGATATTTATGAAGGAACACTCGCTTATTCTAGCAAATCCTATCCTTTGCAATATGAAGATATTATTGCAAAATATTCCAACACCTGTACTTATGAATTGCCAGATCGGATTCTGATTAAGAGCAGGAAAGATATGCACCTTCCCTGTGTATGTTTTTATGGGCTAAAGACATCTGCTTTTCCCCCACCCAAAAACGAAGGAAAAAACAGACTTTCAACCTATATTGACGCTAAATATTTTCAGGATTTTGCTGATAACGCTTCTCCTGCTGAAATTTCAGCATTGCCGCCCAACAAGCAACCTGCAATCGCTGTAATAAAAAATTGGGATGAGTTTATTCGCAGATTAAAGGCAAAATTAAATTCGATAGGTGTTCCCAACGAATGTATCCTTGTCAGCCCTGTTCAGTATTTTGATTTTTCCCCTTATAGTACGGATGATAGCTGGGTAGACTTAAACTGTATTCCTCCCAAAGAACTTTTCGTCAAATCTAAACAGGATTTTGAATATCAGAACGAATTGCGAATTATTATCAACACTGATGACCCCTCAATTTTAAACCTTTTAAGCGAACCTATTAACATCGGCAATCTATCCGATATTGCCGCCATCGCAGAAGGGTATCATCTCGAAGGTATCGAAGTCACAGCAACATTTAACTCCTACATCGTTCCTTAATTCTTTCCATTCCTGCGGAATGAAATACCCGCCTAGTCGAGAAGATTTTCTTGAATCCTCTCACCCAGACGGGTATTCTTTTTCTTATACCACTTCTTCCATCCAATTATGCGCCATACTTTTCCAACGCTCTCCGAATCACATCCTGTACCAATTTGTCAAAGCCCTCTGTGGCTTCTGCTGTTCTCTTGCGGTCACTGTATTTTTCGGACACGCTGCACCCACGTTTTTTAGATACCGTGCAATGCGCTCATTCTGTTCTGCAATCGTATTGGATGGATTTTCTTCTCCGATCCTGCTGGAAATCGACCTTGTATAACTGACCCATTTCATTCCTCTGCCACCTCATTTCCATGATGTGCTTGATATTCCATAAATTTTTCTGTGATACTGTGCAGTTCATCCTCGAAGCAGAAATGAATTTCAATCTCTGTTTTGCTATGAACATCTATGTGGTCGATCAGTTCCACCACGACCCTGCGTTCGAGCGTTTTGATATCTTCGCTATAAGAAAAGACTTCACTTTCCCGTGAACTCGTATTGTGTGCCAGACGATCTTCTCCCTCTATGACAAGACGGATATGCCATTCCATATCCTCAAAGTGGTCGTGCGGTATCGTCTGCTGCTCATTTCCCTGTGATTCATAGTGGTAATACTTGCAATCATGAATTGGAAACACGGTACTCCGCTCATGTGCTTGGTATGAAACATACCCATTCTTATAAACAACCACTTCCGCATGATTTTCCATTAACTTGCGGAGAACCACCTCCGTATCTTCTTCCAAGATTTTTTCAAAGAAGGAGGCCGTTTTCCTTCTTCTACAGCAGGAACCATCTTTTTTAGTTCTTTCAGCGTAACAAAATTCATCTTTTTCACCTTTCTGCCTTTCGGCTTCGGGTGAACTGAAAAAAGCAGCAAAAATCATCCCAGATTCACCCGTTTTTTTGAACGGGAATCTAAGATTCCTCTTGCTGCTTTCTATTTGTCTGATGCTCCTATACTATAAGCACATCCTTCTTTACGAGCATAATGCTTTCACATCCCACCTTATGCTGGACAGTGATGAAGTATATCAAATGACGAAACGAGGGTTGGACGCGGCGCAGATTTCCGCAGCGAAAGGGATTCACCTCAATCTGGTGCTGGTGAAACTTCTTGAGCTGCATCATCTGGGATACGATCTACGGCACTATCACGCCCAGCATCATGCGTTTATTGAACATTTCAAACTGCCCAGATATTTCCGGTTTGATGTTGCCTAAAGAATGTATACACTAAAAACCCACAGTAGACAGATTTTACTTGTCCGCTGTGGGCTTCTCGCTATTGTATTTTCGTTCATCTATATCTCAAAATATCGAATAATCTCACCTGCAGCTGATATCATGTATATCTTTAAGCGTGTCCAGCTTCCATAGACCCTAGCTTTGAAAACATGATACCAGCTTCTAAACGGAATAATGTCCAGATAGACACTAATTCCAAAAATGCATATCACTATGAAAACAAATATTCTTCTCCCCTCCTCTATTTAAAAAGTAATATGTCCATTGCATTTAAAATTGTTAGTGCCTGCTGAAAAATTATCTTTTTAGGCAAATTCTTCATTCCATAAAGTTCTGCCCACTCATCGATTGCAGCACCAACCAACCTCATAAGGTCTTGTGCCATTTTATCACTTTCTGCCGGACTCATTTCTGTCTGCACACTTGAGGTCGATTTGCCTGCATTCTCATCAAATTCGCTCATTTCTATGTCTTCCTTTCGATGTGAAAGCAATCGTTTCTTTCCATGCATTATTACGTCCTTAATATGGAAAACCTTCTTAAAAACCATTCATATAACCCTCCAAATTGACATTCAGCATATCATTCAGTCGATCTATATAGCTCATTGCATAGTCAAGTGCCGCTCCATCCATATGGAGCTGGTCAATAAAATTCTGTGTTTTTGCAATTTCATCAATATTAGCTCGTGCTACTTCTCCCATTCCCCTTACCCTTGCAATTGTCTGAAAAGCCCGGATCTTTTCTTTTAAGATAATCGATTCCTGTTTTTTTACTGTCCTGAGAGTCTTATAGGTATTAACCATTGTTCCTACCGCAGTGCTAACTTCTCTAGCCGCTGTCCAAACTGTAAGCTTATCACTCATAATACCACACTCCTTTGTATAAAATAGAACAACCATCTTTTCGGAATCGTAGAGGAGGAATTTTCCTATTAGGCGTCATTCTTCTCTGCGCTTCTATTATACATCAAGAATCAAGTTTATTTAATTACGCAATATGTGGACATATAAAAGACAGTTTGTGACAACATCCAGAAAAATATTGTCACAAACTGTCGCATCACAAATATTTGATTATTTCGGTTAAGTCATCACATGTCTGTATACAGTCATTCCACATCGTCCTATTAGTAGGATCTGTGAGTTTGGGATTGATGCAGAGTGTCCTTGCACCTGATATATGCGCAAATCGATCATTAACAGAATTTCCGACAAACAGTATATCTTTTGGTGAAATGTTTAGCTCTAGAGCAATTTCTGTTATAAAAGCAGTCTTTCCTTCAAAATCATATTTTGTTCCTACAATTTCTGTTAAAAAGCCTCCCTGATTAAATCGAAATTGATTTGCTTTTATTCCGTCCACATATTTATATAGGTCTCCTATAACACTACGAATAACTAAAAGAATCGATCCTGACACAATATATATTTTTATGTCACGCATTTGTAATTCTCGAAATGTCTCTTCTGTTCCTTTCATTAATTTTATTTTTGATGCAAGATTCTCGACCGTTTTTCTATGTAAGTTGCGTTCTCGAAACTTTTCTTCTGTCAGTTTACACCATTCCGCATGAGTAATTTCATTTCTATCATAACGCATATGCAAATCTTGACACATTTTCACATCATAATCAAGACTTGTCCATAAACTTTCCCATGTTGTCCTGTTGTTTTTTCCCGAAGTAAGAGTTCCGTCAAAATCGAAAACAACAACCAGTGTTTTTCCTGTTGATTCTGCATAATTCCGTACTCTCAAGTCTACCGGGCGCTTATTTTTCGCTATATCATAACAAACGGTCAACATTTCCCCGGCAAACTGATTCATAATCGGATACAATCTTCTCAAATTATAATACTGAGACACTGCTTCTCGCTCCGTAAAGGATTTTTTTATTTCTTCATAGATTTGCTCATCCCGCATTGGATCATACGGAATGTTATCGGACAAATATTCTTTTATATTAAGAATTCCTCTCCGTTGTGGAAGACTCCTTCCAATGAACCAATATCTTATTGTCGATGTGCTCCAATGATATTTTTCTGCAAAACAAGAATAGTCAAGGTCATACATGTCAAAAAATCGTTTTAAAAAAACGCCAAATTGCTTTTTCCAATCAGCATTATCTCGCATAGCATTTCCTCCTCTATCCAATACAGTTGTATTCATATTTCAATCAACAATCAACACAATATATTCATTCATCCCATCTGAATAATAGATTTTTTATTATCAAACCTTTTTTCTTAAATAATCTGCTACTTTATCAACTTCTGGGAAGTGCGATGCTTGATTGATTCCAACATACTCAAGGTCTTTTCTTAACTGTTCCTTGGCTTCTTTTGGAATTATGAGCTCCCTAACAAGAAATTCTCGTATTTTATTATCACTTTCCTTGTCACTCGCATCCAAACCGGATATAATAAATGCTCCATCCTGTTTTAGAATTCTTGGATTATCTCTATTCGGCTGAACGAACTGTGGTGTAAGAAGATCCAATGGAACAATTTCCATTTCAAATGCAGCATTATGCCTTTTTATCGCATGATAAAATTGTTCAAACATTTTTTCACGATATTTTCCGTTACTCTGCTGAGGGAATTTATTCTCTACCACATTTTCGTAAGCAGCATTCCAAAACAATTCTTGTTCAGACGCTCTAAACTCAGCAAGGGTTGCAAGCATCTGGACTCTATCACTATTGGCATATCGCACATCACTCTTATTAACAGCAAAAATATAAATTGCACCATCACTGTCATTTTCTCCCGCACACGCAAAATAAAGCGCGACCAGAGGGTTTGTCGTTATATCGAGTAATCGAGTCGGACAGCCATAATGTTGCATATACGTCAGCTTTTCAACATTTGTCAGCGTTCTAAAAGTCTGCGGACAACGAACACTGATTTCGTTGAAGTAGAAATTTTCATCGTGCTTTTCACCTTTTCGATATATACCTGGTGCAATCAAATATGTCGAATTATTAACGCCGCGATAGAAGAAAGTTCTTTCATTTGCTTCCTGGTTTTTACTATCTTGAGGATTTTTTATTCTGTACGCATAGGCATAGAGTGGTATCGCGTATTGCTTTATAAATGCTGAAAGCTTGTCGTTTTTTACTTTTCTTTGAGGTAATCTAGCCTTTGTATCTTTCGCCTCGAATAATAAGTCTTCAAACTCGCTGCGAATAGCATTTGACTTGTTTTGATTCATTACATGATGTTCATTTTGCATATACGGTCGGTTGCAAATGACTTCCATGTATTCAGTCAATCTTGTTACTTTTGTCATTTCATTATAGCCTCACCATGCAATAGATAACAGTGCCAATACAATTATCCCTATATAGCTAAAATTCAAATATGAAATAAAAATGCTTAAGGCTATACTGGTTCATTTCAATTTTGTGAGCCGAAACACATATTTGCTTCTTCTCGTGCAATATGCTCCATATCTGGATAAATAGAACTTTCATGGAATCCCATCGCATCCAGCTGAACTAATAATTGCTTTCTAATCTGTTGCGGTATACGAATCTTATAAAAATAGTCGCAGGATTCATCCGCCATGAGTATCTTATCCAGATGTTCAGAAGTGCTGTGAATCGTAAAATCCGATTGTTGTACATACATTCTCAAGTCGCTTCCTACACCATGACATGCAATAATTCTATTCTGTGATTTATTATTGTCATTATCACGATTAGAAAATGCACCTTCCAAGTCACTACTCAGACTGTCATAGCTTATCGGAGGCACATATTCTCCATAACCCACTTTTTTATTCAGTTTCATCGGATTCAGAACCCAAACGGCTGCATCCGCCTTTGCATCTTCGTCACTACTCAATGCAAAATATAATGCAACCAGAGGCGATTCCGACCAATCCAGCAATCTAGTTGGTAATCCATAATGCTGCATTAACGTCAACCACAATGTGCGGTCATACCGTTGCGGAACACTAGGATTCAGCCGCATGGTATGAATCATGAAATTGGTCGTTATATACTGCTCATAATGTTCACCCATGCCATCTTTCCGTTGAACCGATGGTACTAGCCCCCACGAATAATCAGACTGACCTCGGAACCACATACGATACTATTGTTCGGCATCAATTCGTGTAATCAGTTCCACATATGTACCAATGTTATTGACTTCCAATTCACAAAGCATAACACAGTTCTCCTCTAATAAAAATCTTGTTGACATGAAGCAGTAAAATTATATTTTTCAATTCACTTAAGCTCCATGACTTCGATAAATTCTCCCGTTTTTATCCAATTTTCTAATGTTTTACACTCCACATTTTGATCTTTTAAATATAGTTTTCTCGAAGGATTCATATTCAAAACTATTATTCTATGTTTATTCCACAGTAACACTTTTAGCCAAATTTCTCGGTTTATCTACATCTAATCCCTTAGCAACAGACACATAGTAACCCAGCAACTGCAGCGGGATCACTGCCAAACTACCAACGAAGTGCTCATCCACCTTTGGAACATAAACCGTGAAGTTTACCTGATCTTCGATTTCATACTTGCCATAAGTAGTGAGCCCCATCAGATACGCTCCACGGCTCTTGCACTCCAGCATATTGCTGATAGTCTTTTCGTAGAGTTCGCTCTGGGTAAGCACACCGATGACCAGTGTTCCCTGCTCGATTAGACTGATGGTTCCGTGCTTCAATTCGCCCGCAGCGTATGCTTCGGAATGGATGTAGCTGATTTCTTTCAGTTTCAAACTGCCTTCCAAGCAGACTGCATAATCAATGCCACGGCCAACGAAGAACACATCGTGTGCATTGGCATACTTCGCAGCAAACCACTGGATGCGTTCCTTATCTTCCAGAGCTTTCTGCATCTTTTCCGGGAGAGTCAGAAGTTCAGAAATATAGTAGCTGTACTGCTCCTCCGTGATTTTTCCTCTCACCTTTGCGAACTGAACAGCCAAGGAGTATATGGCCGCAAGCTGTGCGCTGTATGCCTTGGTCGTAGCAACAGAAATTTCAGGGCCAGCAAGTGTGTAAAACACCTTGTCTGCTTCACGGGCAATGCTGCTGCCCACTACATTGACGATTGCCATTGTGGTAATGCCCTTTTCTTTTGCCAGACGCAGTGCTGCCAGTGTATCTGCTGTCTCACCAGACTGGCTGACAACAATCACCAGTGCTTTCTGATTGAGTGGCATTTTACGATAGCGAAACTCCGATGCAAGTTCCACACGCACCGGAACATCCGCCATATCTTCCAGCACATACTGAGCAGCCATACCAACATGCCATGCAGAACCGCAGGCAACAATATAAATCTGCTCAAAGTTCTTAATCTCCTCTTCGGTGATTTCCACACTGGACAGGTCGATAGCTCCATCTTTGATCACAGAATTCAGGGTATCTTGGACAGCTTTCGGCTGCTCATGGATTTCTTTCATCATGAAATGCTCAAAGCCGCCCTTTTCAGCTGCTTCTGCATCCCATTTGATCTCGGTGGTCTGCTTTTCGATTTCATCGCCGTTCAGGTCATAGAAATGCGCCTCACCCGGCGTCAACTTTGCAAACTCAAGGTTGCCGATGTAATACACATTGCGAGTGTATTTCAGAATTGCCGGGACATCCGAAGCCACATAGGTTTCTCCGTCTGCAATGCCGATGATCATCGGGCTGTCTTTACGAGCCACCCAGATCTCGCCCGGATAATCACGGAACATCAGCTCAAGCGCATAGGAACCGCGTACACGAACCATCGTCTTGGCAATGGCATCGATAGGGCCGAGGTTGTACTTCTTATAATAGTAGTCCACCAACTTGATGACCACTTCGGTATCCGTCTGGCTGTAGAACGTATAGCCATGCTTCAACAGTTTTTCTTTCAGTTCAGTATAGTTCTCGATGATGCCGTTATGTACGCCAACGACCTCAGACTCCACTGTGCCGGAACCGGAACGGCTACAGTTACCGGAAACATGCGGATGTGCATTCGTCTGGCTCGACTCACCGTGGGTTGCCCAACGGGTATGGCCAATACCACAAGTTCCTTTCAGTGCATTACCGTTATCGGTTTTCTCAATCAGATTGGACAGACGGCCTTTTGCTTTCACGACCTGTGCCAGTGCTTCTCCATCCCGGACAGCCAATCCAGCCGAGTCATATCCTCTATATTCCAGTTTAGACAGGCCATCCAGCAGGATCGGTGCCGCCTGTCGATTTCCTGTAAATCCAACGATTCCACACATAGGTTTTGCCCCTCCTATTATTCATTTTTCTATGATACTTTTCCACTTACACAAAACGACTCCGGACACTGCCAGAGTCGTCATTGACTTTATACCTTATATCCCTTTTCGCAGATCACATTGACCACTTCATCAACATACTTCTGGCAGGTATCATGGTCAGGTGCTTCCACCATAACACGAACAACCGGCTCAGTGCCGGACTCACGAACCAGAATACGGCCGGTATCGCCCAGTGCCTCAGCAACCTTAGACACGGCTTCCTGCACAGCAGGATCATTCTGTGCAGCCTTCTTATCGGTCACACGAACATTCTCCAACACCTGCGGATAGATCTTCAGCGGTGTCGCCAACTCGCTCATTGGCTTCTTCTTAGCCAGCATGACTTCCATCATCTTCAAACTGGTTAAGATACCATCGCCGGTGCTGGCATATTTGGAGAAGATGATATGACCACTCTGCTCACCACCGATACGACAGCCGTTCTTCGCCATGTACTCGTATACGTACTTGTCGCCCACAGCAGTCTTGGCGTAACCGATACCTTGCTCATCAAACGCTTTGTACAGACCAAAGTTGGACATGACAGTCGTAACCACAGTATTGGTCAGCAGCTTGCCACGCTCTTTCATATAGCAGCCATAGATATACAGGATATGGTCGCCAGTGATGACATTACCCTTCTCGTCCACGCACAGGCAGCGGTCGGCGTCACCATCGAAGGCAAAACCAACATCCAAACCCTTCTCCACAACAAACTTCTGCAGACCCTCAATATGCGTAGAACCGGCGTTGTTGTTGATGTTCGTGCCATTCGGCTTGTTGTTTATGACATAGGTATCAGCACCAAGGGCATCGAAAACGCTTTTAGCGATATTCCAAGAGCTGCCGTTGGCGCAGTCTAGGCCAACCTTGACACCCTTGAAGGAATAGATGCCGAGACTGATCAGATAGCCCATATAACGGTTACGGCCTGCCACGTAGTCCACCGTGCAGCCGATGTGCTCACGACGAGCAAAGGGCAGCTCCGGCCAGTCCTTATCAAAGACATGGAGTTTGCCGTCAATATAGTCCTCCATCAGCAGCAGGGTCTCCTCGGGCATTTTTTCACCGTAGCAGTCGATCAGCTTAATACCGTTGTCATAGTAGGGGTTGTGGCTTGCGGAGATCATAATGCCACAGTCAAAGTCATCCACACGAGCAATGTAAGCCACAGACGGCGTGGTCGTAACGTGCAACAGATAGGCATCTGCACCAGAAGCCGTCAGGCCAGCCACCAGACTATATTCAAACATATAGGAGCTGCGGCGGGTATCCTTGCCGATGACAATGCGAGCAGGATCGGTGTCACCATTGCGCTCACGCAACGCATTATAATACCAGCCCAGAAAACGACCTACTTTATATGCATGGTCTGCTGTTAATGTAATTCCGGCTTCACCACGGAAGCCATCTGTTCCAAAATATTTTCCCATGTCTCTTACCCTCTGTGAGATTACATGCCATTTGTTGATGCATCTCTAGTTTCATTTCCTATTATTCAAGCGGACAGGTTTCACGACTCCACGATACCTGATTTTTTATAACCTTACCTACACTATCACCAGCCACAATGGAGTGCGGCGGAACATCTCTATTTATAGTTGTATAGGCAGCAATCAAACTATCCTTCCCGATAGTAACCCCTTTCTGGACGATAATATTAGATGTGAGCCAAACATGATCTTGAACGGTCACCGGCTTCGGAGGATTAGCCGCAACACCCTTGCTATTGTACAGTGTATGGAAATCGCTATCATAAATAATAACATTTCTGCCAATCATGACATCTTCTCCAAAATTTATGTTTTTGTGAGCAATGATAGTGCTTCCACCATTTGCAGAAAAATAGCCCGTATTGAATACCGCATTAGACTTAATCTCTACAACCGTATTATAAAACAGATCAGCTCCATTATTGCAGTTCCACACTGCTCCATCATTCATCCTAATGTGTGTTTCGGCCTTTGATCCTTTTAGTTTATTGATTCCTACATTTAAATTTTTTGTCCCAGAAAGTATGATTTGGGAGTTTCCCTGTAAATCTATCACTGCATTTTTGTAGGGAAAAATCTTCGCCACAGAAGTCCGAACAATATTCTTGCAGAAATAATTATAGAAAATGTATTTGGGCACATCAATTTCAGATTTTATAATTACACCAACTAAATGTTTGCATTTTTTTAACAGCTTATATATTTTGCGCTTACACCTTGTAATGCCACTAACTCTTGTACACGCCTTTACACAATAGCTAAATGGATGAGATTCGAGAAGCGTAAAAAACAAATCCTGTTTTTCACTGCGAGTCGGATTTTTTAGTAACGCAGGATTGCCTGGAAGCACTTCATCTAAACTATGCTGCTGATAAGCAAACGCATCCTTGCTACTGTCAAAGAGTTGTTTACCCTTCGGTGTATTAATTAGCATCACAGAGATACCTGCAAACATATCCTGTTGCGTCTGATTTTTAATGCCCCAAAAGTCACCAATTGTAAGGTCTGCATTTAACCTAGGCAACACTTTATATTGACAGTGGAAACACGATTCTCTTGTATAAAGATCATTGAAGATAAAGCCCTTAACCCACCAATCTTGGGTTTTATCACGAATAGATTCCTCACCATTTTCAAACCGTACTCGAGATGCTAGGCTCTGCCAGCCGCTTTTCTTGTTTTTCAATTGAACCTCAACAACTTTTGAGTTATACTGATGTTCCAACTCATCAATATATGCCTTAAATGCTTTTGGAGAATTGATGCTTCTGCAAATAAAATCCATGCAGTACAGTCCGTCATAGTCATTCCCTAAAAACGATTTTATGGCGGCAATTTGACAGGGTGTTCCGCAAAACAAGACTTTATTTCCATCCTGCAGTGCCTTCTTTACTTGACGATAAATTCCAGCAGTATCTGACTGGAAGTATTTTGATCCTTTGATTTGTAACAATTCGTCCTGATTGTGGGCAATAATATGCTCAGCTGATCGCCAGTCACTACCATACCTACTGCCAACCACAACACCGCCAGCTTCCATAAACTTTGAAGCTATCTCCCAAAAAGCACCACCAGAAGTACTAGTGATTCGGGTATCATCATTGTTGCTCCAGAGCGCATAAACCGTAGGATCTTCAAAATTCGGCAAATGTTCATTTAAAGACGGACATTTTTTTACACATAGTCCGCACTGCACACATGCATCACTAACCTTCGGATACCAAAAACCTTGATCATCAGCGACAAAGCTGATTGCATTCTTTGGACAGATATCTGCACACATCTTGCATCCTGTACACTGCTCTTTTTTTAGTTTATCTACCATTTAACTCATCCTCACTTCCAATTGACATCTGTCTTTATAATCTTCATAGGATTTCCAACAGCAACACATCCACTCGGAACATTTTTTGTAACAACAGTTTTGGCTCCAATAATACAATTATCTCCGATACTCACATTCTTTAAAATTATTGCTCCTTCCCCAATCCAAACATGATTTCCGATAGAAACGCCACTTTCCTTTTCTTCTTTATCTATGATTGTATGAAAATCGCTATCCATAATGGAAACGTCGTTGGAAATCGCACAATGCTCCCCAATTGAAATTCTATGTTTAACTGCTACATTGGCGCCCTCATTAATATATGTACCATCACCAATAGATAGTATAGCGTTTTCAAAAACATGTATATTCGCCCTTGTGAATAAGGATACATCTCCCATTATGCATAGTTTTCCCCCCCATTCTTATTTTCGAATATTCTCTATGGTCTACTGCATTTGCATTAAAAGTTAACTTGCCACATCCTGTGATACAGCTTTTGCTCAGCAGAGAATATGTCGTTCCATAGTCTCGAATTACAACTTTTGGCTCTGCATATCGACAATAGTGCATTCCCTTCAGAATACCATATATTTTTCTCAACATACTCATCACAAACACTCCCATTCACAGTTGTCAGAATCATATCTTGTCCGTGCATTGATATTTAAACTGTCAATTATTTTCATGGAATCATCGTCAAGTTCAAAATCAAATACATCCATGTTGTCTTTGAAGTGACTAATTGTTGACGTGTTAAAAATAGGAATTACATTATTTTGAATATGCCATCGTAAGATAACTTGTGATATGCTCTTATTATACTTTTTACAAACGCTATTTAGTCTCTTACTAGTTTTCAGCCTAAAGTCCAACCGAGCTGTGCTTGTGTACGCCATAATCTGAATGCCATTGTTTCGGCAGTATTTCCTAAGTTCTACTTCCGAAAGCAATGGATGCAATTCAACTTCATCAACCATTGGAACGATTTCTGCAATTTTCTTAATTTCTTCTAAGTGATGAATCTTACAATTGCTTACTCCAATTGCTTTTACCACTCCGGCCTTGTAGAGTTCCTCTAGTTGCTTCCAATATTCGAGGTATTTTCCTGCAACTGGCCAGTGCAATAGATACAGATCTACATAATCTGTTCCGAGTTGTTTCAAACTTTCCTCTAAAACTTTTCTGGCCGGAATATTCTGCAATTGTGCTGCGTTATTTAATTTAGTGCAAATATAATAGTCTTCCCTTTTTTCTTTTTTTAAGGCATCCTGAAGCATCCGTTCGGATCCGCCATATGCGCGTGACGTGTCAAAAAAAATACATCCATTTTCAATTGAATGATTAGCGCATTCAATAATTCCTTTATCTCTTTTATATTTTTGTGTGTTTTTTCCTAAAAAGGTTTTGACTATATACTTAACATTCTGCTTCGTTTTTTCAGCAAATGTAGTCTTATAATCTACAATATCTGTTCCAAAACATATATCTGGAATTTTATAACCATTAGATAATACTTTATATTCCATTCTCAAGCTCTCCCCAGCATCTTCCTTACCAATACCATTGCCTCAACAAATTCCGCTTTCCTTCTGTATATTACAATTTCGATTATGAGCGGAATTGCAACGCATATTATCCCTTTTATTAGCAATTCCATTAGACCTTCCATTGTTACCATTTTGCAAGCAGCAATTGTTATGGCCGTTGAAACAATTGCCACTAATACATACACCACTAGATCCTTTAAATAAGCTGTAATCGACCCTTTATATAAATATTTGAATAGATTATGAACTAGCCATGGCATTGATATAAAAGCATAACTAAATACTGTTGATAAAATTATTCCGTAAAGACCTATTTTTTGAACCAGAATAATATTCATAATCAGATTTGCACTCGCACCAATCAGCGGTCTAAATCTATCAGAATGCCACATTCCTGCTGCATCTTTAACGGTTGCCCAAACCATAGCAAGTTCAAGACAATAGAACAGAATACAAAATAGTATCACAAAACTATAGTCCAACATAAGTTCTTTCCCAACCCATAATCTCATAAAAGGCTGATAAAGTCCTGCAAAGCAGCAACAACATATGCAGAGGATAAAGCAGATAATAAAGGTGAATTTTTTGAAATCATTAAAATTTTTCTCAGTTGACTCTGTAACTAGACTATTACCAATTCCTGCTGTAATTGATGAAAAAATAACTGTAATAAATCCACATATTGAATTCATAATGAAATAATAATTTTGATATACCGCAAGAGTAGTCAACCCCAAAAATGCCGATATAACTATCGTATCAACTGATCCGATAACTACTGAGCCAAGTTTTGCAGTAAACAAATCTCTTATTCTATGATTTATCTGCTGAACTTCATCATGCGGCAGTTTTCCGTTCGGTTTGAATTCAGGATACAATTTGTTTGCAATAGCTGCCGTTGCAACATTAGTGATTGCCTGTGTCACAATTGTAACCACAACATAATAATAGTAATTTTTAAACAGCCATAAAACCAAAAGCTGAAAAACATACTGAATAGTACTTGTCACCAAGGCAACTTTACTAACCACATCCATCCTTTGATATGCCTGCAAAATACTATTTTTATATGCATAAAGCCAATACGAGAGTACCGTTGCACCAAGATTCAAAAGGTAAAGGACATATATATTAACTTTCTCAGGCACATCGCCAGAAATAAGCTTTGGAATAAATGGTGTTAGTGCACAACCAGCAACAGCAATAATAAGTCCAATCACTCTATAATAAGTCCTATACAACTTCATCAGTGCGCAAATTGCTGCGTTATTGTCTTCCGCAATTGGCTTATACATGCTATATATCATAGCGGAGCCAACACCTAGTTCTGCTAAATTCAGCACCTGGAGAATTGATGTAAAAAGTGAATTCAATCCAAGATACTGAACACCCATGAGATAAATCAGGGCTGTACGCATTAAAAAGGGCGCAATAATCTGGTATGCCTTTAAAATCACGCCAAATATTATATTTCTTGTTGCGTTTTTTGTTCTCTCAATTTTTGCCACTTTTAAGTCCTCTTACATTTAATCAGTAAGAGCATCCTTCAAAAAGTCAAATGACTTTCTACGCTCTTCTTCCAGTATCCTATCAACATTTACATAATTGATTTCTGTTTCACAATTTAAATCGCCACATTCAGTCAATCGATTTTTTGCACCTGTCAACTCGGCAAGTGACTCGATTCTAGAGTTCATATTCAAACCAGGTCTATTGAATGTAACAAATTTCTTATGAAATATAATTGAAAATACTGTTGCATGGAAAGAATCTGTGAGAACCTCTTCAGCATTTCTAATCAAATATAGGAATTCTGAAGGTCCAATAGGAAGTTCCTTTCCGTTTTTTTGAACTGATCGAACATCGAAAATCTCATATTTTTCTTTTAACTGTTTGATTTTGTCCTTAAATCGATCAGTTTTGTCTCCTAAAGAATAGACAAAAACATATTCTTTCTTCGGGGAACAAACTGGTTTCTTTTCAACTTGTTTCCACTCATTTTCATTAAGAAGCAGTGTTGGGTCTAAAACTACTGCGGCATTTCTTTTCACCAATTCTTCTACAATCCTAGCTCCCTGCTTTTCTCTTACTGAGATTGCCTTAAAGTTCTTAAGATACTCTGCAAATTCAAATTTTCTTTCATAAGGGATTTCATTAACACCAAAACTAGCAGCATAAGATATTTTCTGATTGTTTCTAGCAAATGTAAGAAAATCACACTTACCCGCCACAAAGTCATAATGAGGATTCCAGACTTGATCACTTCCTACTATAAAATAATTAAACCTATCTTCCAATCCTATCGGATATTCGTCCCTTTTTAATACCACATTAGAAAACTCAATTTTTTTATCAAATTTTCTGAATTTGGCTGCCTTTGTCTGCAAAACATTCTGAACCATTCGTTTCACATATATCTTTACTGTTTTAGGTTCGTAAATTCTATGTACAGTTCTTACGACATAGCCCATTGATTTAAGAACTTCTTGCAACGCATAATTTTGTAGACGGTTTCCATAATTAAAAGATTCAATCGTAACAATAGCAACCTTCTCCATTTAGATTTTCCTCACTATATTTGTGTCAACCTATAATATAACTTTAAAGCAATCGTATCAGAGCTAAACATCGTCTGAGCTGCAATCATCATTTTTGTGAAATTTGTTCACTATCAGCATTTATAGTTTTAAAGTTCATAAGAGTTACAAATTATCACCGTCATCAAAACATCAGCGATATAAGTATTTCCACTGCGCGCATTTTATATTTGATTGATAGCGCAAGTAAAATCTTACGGATTTGCACTTTTTTATAGTCGATTCTTTCTATATTTGCTCTGCCAAATGCGCAAATATATTTATGCATTTCTCTTATTAAATAAATCACTCCTTGCTTCTTCTTTCTCAAATTATTTATGTATTGTCTATCACATTCCATATAATAGTTCACCATAATTGTATCCCGATTAACGCATTTCTTAAAAAGGTTTTCTATAATTCGTTCTTCTTCTTTTTGAAGTTCTAGAATATTATCCCTATACTTACCTACTGCCGATGTAGCTGTAATTCTATAGTAATTCAATGCTTCATCTATAAATGCAACCTTATTAATCTTTTTAAAGTAGCATGAAAGAAATGCCGCATCTTCTCCAAGAGGCATGTCAACTGGGAATCGTATATTATGCTTCCTTATAATATTTCCATTTAATAGTTTTCCCCATGAAGCTCTAAACATTTGTCCAGGATAGAATTCTTTCATGTCAAATGTATAATAAAGAGACTCTAAAATCATTGCAATATCCGTTTCATTTGAATCAACAAAAAACTCTGCCTTTGGCGAGAACGGTAAGAATTTAATATGTGGATTTGAATCTGTAAATCCACAACAATTCCAACAAACTGTATCCGCACCATTTTGATGCGCGACATCAATTGCTCTCTCAATTGCTATAGGTTGAATCTGGTCATCCGCATCTAAAAATACAATCCAGTCGCCGTGCGATAGATCAAGCCCATTGTTTCTTGCTGATGAAACGCCTCGATTCTTTTGTGAAACAATTATAATTCTGTCGTCCCTAAAATTTCTGCACTTAGTTAATGTATCATCAGTCGATCCATCGTCAACAACAATAATTTCCAGATGTCGATATGTTTGCTTACATATACTAGTTAAGCACGTCTCTACAAATTGGGAAGCATTATAGACGGGAATAACTACAGAAACCAACTCAGTCCGATTTACCATTCAATATCTGCCCCTCTATCCTTCTGTCTTATTATCATCAAAACCAATTTGGTTATTAAGTAAAAGTACCACCATCAAAATCGGAAAGCAAAGGTATGCGTCCAACCCCTGCACTTCTGAAATCGCATAGAGCGCCCACATAATAATAAACAAACTAATCTTTATTTCCTTTCGTTTCGCTAACATAAGGAAACAAACCATTAAGATGATGATCCACATCCATCCGATGTTCACCCATAAGCTAGTATATGTACAGTCGAGCGTAAAATAATTCAATTGCCATTCTGGTGTCCATGCTATTTTACCAAAACTCATTTTTTGTCCGATAAATGAAAGTCCGTCTTTTTGAAATGCGTATGCGCCAAGGGTTATTCTTCCCGTCAGTGCATCATCAATTAATCGTATTGTCATGTTCCCGTCCAATAACAACTTGTAAGAGACCAAAGCAAGTACTGATAAAATCGGAAAAATTAATCCTGCTACTTTATTAAGCCATCTTAATGAGCTTTTACTATATAATATTAACACCAGTAGCAACAAAAATACAATTACGCATAAATATGATGTCCTTGAGTTCGTTAACATAAATGCCGCTGTTTCTATTAGAAAAATCATAGCCACATGCTTCCACGAGAGCTTTTCATAGTTTTCCCATACCCACATCAAAATAATATTGAAAAGATATATTGAGAATGTGTTCGCATGTCCGAAGCCAAAGGAAGCACGCACTCGACCTTGAGCGTCAGTAGAAAACATCTTTGCATTACCTAAAAGCAATTGAATTAAAAAACATATGGAATGAATGCAAATAAACCACGTTGACCAAATTCTTATTTTTCTTATAACCTTTGTAAAATCTAACTGGCGAATTGCCAAAATTGTTATGACAGTTATGATAATTACTGATTGCCCTGAAGTTAAAGTTGAACATAGGGACAACACTGTTACTATCGCGTACTTGAATAAAGTATTTGCCGAGTAGTTCTGTTGCAAAACAGATATAACAAACGTTCCCAGACCGACAACGATGATAATGTTATCAACTATGGTATTATGTGGCAAAATCCCAGAAACATCAAATCCTGTTTTTAATACAAAAAGCAACAGACCTAAATCGACAAACGTGTTCACCCTTGGAGCCTTAACTTTAATGTTCAAATCTAATTCCTCGCACAAAAATTATTTAATTGCTACACCTAAGAGATTATGTTTGATTTTAAGAAGTTTCTTATAATTTTCTAAACCAATCAATCTCTTTACCAGTTTCTGAATCTTTCTTTTAAAGGTATATCCTTTACCAAGCCAACTTCCTGCAAAATGATGAACCGCTATCGTCTCATTTGTGATATTGTACTCATTTATAGTCACGTCAAAACCGCAAAACTGTACTGACGGATAAATGCACAAATCAGCGATTTTCTGAAATTCGTCTTTTTCTATAAAGCCATTTGATTTCAAGTAATTGTTGACTCTCGTATTGATTGTGACTTCTGCTGTAAGGTTATTGGCATCAAACACACTATTTCGATATGAGTTAACAATATTTTCAGACAACCAGTGTGCTTTGGGCAATGCTATAACTTGACCTGGTGCAACCATTCCATTACTGTCAACTGCTGTAAACGGATTTTCAAAATAGCAATCCGGTATTGGTTTTAGCAGTTCAACATCCGTGTCGAAATAAAGACCACCAATTCTATTTAAAATGTCAAATCTTGCATAATCTGAAACAAATGCCCATTTTTTTGCTTTATATGCCTGCTCAACATAGCGGCAACATTGAACATCATAGTTGCTCTCATTCCACTCTTTGATTTCCCAGTCAGGCATATACTTTTTCCAAGATGCAATACACTTTGCAACAATCTCAGGCTTAGGATTATTTCCAAACCAAAAATAGTGAATCACTTTAGGTATTATGTTCATACAGTCTTATTCCTTTATCTGTTTTTTTTTGTATCACTTCAAGATGATGTTTTAATTGTTCTGGTGTAAATCGTTCTTTAATTTTTTTAGCGGGTACACCTCCATATATTCCATACGGATCCGTACTGGTAGTTACTACGCTTCCAGCTGCAATAATCGTACCTGTTTGTATATGAACACCCTTCAAAATTGTGGCATTACATCCAATCCAAACATCATCCTCAATCACCACATCGCTATCACATTCCATTGGTTTTTCATCATCAGAAATATCCATAATGTATTTTCCAACTATATTTGTCGGGTGATCCCCAGTTATAATCGTCACATTAGGTCCAAAAATAACATGATTCTTTATAATTATATTTGCCCTCGTTGTCCAAAACAGCGCACGTGGACCTATTTCGACATAATTCCCGACCGAAATATTTTTCAATGGCTTTAATTCACATCCAGCGCCAACTTTAGTATTTACTCCACATGTTTTGAATCCTTTTTTCATACCAGGCTCGATAAAAATCTTATTCATCGCACGCCGTGTAAAATCAATGCTTTGATATAACATATAAACTCCTCTATGCAAGTATACAAATTCACTCATAATATGTTACTCGCAATAGTGGCTGGAGTTTAAAATTAAATACTGCAAATCCGTTGCAACTGTTTTTGTACAACAATTGAATTAGCTGGAATATCGCCTTTAACGACACTTCCTGCCCCTATGACACAATTGTCTCCAATTTTCGTGCCACGTAAAATCACCGTATTTGCACCAATCCAAACATTTTTGCCAATGGATACTGGCGATGCAACAAAGCATCCTCTGTTTTCATTTCTAAAATCATGATCGTGATCAACTATCACGACATTATTTCCAAACGTGCATCCATTGCCAATTGTAACACTTTCTATGCAAGTAACTGAACATCCTACATTAAAGAAACAATGTTCACCAATCACCAATGAACCACCATCGCAGACAAAGTAGACCCCCCCCTGCACTGGCAGTAATTTCCAATCTTCATTTTTCCTCCACGTGCGATTGAAATCCGTAATCTATCAAAGCTGGAAATAAGTGGAGCTTTGTAATTTCCTATATAGCGAATACTTCTCGCAACATTTGCCACAAGATTATTTGCATAGCACAAAATGTTTTTCATCTTGCCACTTCCGAATATATTTTTTCAAGTTTATCAATGTTTTGCTGTAGAGAATATGACTTCCTTATAATATCAACACTCTCTTGCCCAGCCTTAACTCTCTTTTCATCATTTGTAAGATACTCAATAATTGCACATGCCATGTTTTTACTATCACCCGGTTTATACAAATATCCATTAACTCCTTGCCTTACGATTTTAGGAATGCCTCCAACATCTGTACTCACAATTGGAAGACCACACCCCATAGCGTCCAATATTGCCATAGGCATTCCCTCATTGTACGAAGGGAGAAGAAAAATATCCGCCTCTCTCAAATATTGCTTTTTTTGCTCGTTTCGTATCCATCCCGGGAATACCACATTATCTTTATATTTCGTACTGAGTTTCTGCTTGACTTTTTCGATTTCTCCACTTCCACCAAGAATAAACCGTGCATCCGGTATTTTTCTGCATACTTGATCTACAATAGCCGGAATATCAAAGCATCCTTTTCTTTCACATATAAATCCTAAAAAAAGAATCAGTTTATTATTCGGTTTTGTAAATTTATCTTTGATCAAATCTTCCTGCAAAACACCATAATTCTCTACAACTCTAATTGTCTGTTCTGGCACAATTTCTGCAAGATTCTTCTTCCATTCCTCTGACAGGGCGATGGTTTTAATGCATTTATTGTAAATCTTTTCTATGGTTTTCTTCTTTTTCTGAGATTTTTTTCGATAGAACTCATCAAAATCCGCACCATGAACATGATTAACAACCGGAATTTTAGCAAGAGAGGCAATCTCAATTATTACAGCCTTTCTATAAAAACTTCCTCCAAAAGAAGTATGAACATGAACAAGATTTGGTTTCCAAAAAAAAACTGTATAAATAAATTTCAAATACGCACTTAATGCTTTAGAAGTTTTTTGAATTGCACTTCCATCGCAATAGGTCTCTATAAATCGCACATCGTAATCTTCTGTCAATTGAGAGTTCCTGTAACCATTTACTACAGATGTAATTCCGCCCTTTGCTGTGAAGCTCGGAACGACCATGCAGACTTTTTTTCTCATCTTTTTTCAACCTTCTCTTTTATCAGATAAAAAATAAATTTTGAATTTGTTTCTGCATACCGTTTAAACAATCTTTTTGGTTCCTTGCTCCATCGATACAACCATTCTAAGCTGTGATCCTGCATCCACTGCGGTGCACGTGGAATCACTCCAGAAATAACATTAAATGCTCCACCAACAGCTATCCAAACGGCATTTGTATTTTTGCTAAGTTTCGCACAAAATTTTTCTTGACGTGGTGCACCGAGTGCAACCCATACAAAATCCGCTTTCGATTCGTTGATTCTGTCGCACAGTTCCGTTTCTTCTTGTATCGTCAACGGTCTAAACAACGATGGCTCACAACCGACAATGGACAATTGGGGATAATTTACCTTTAAGTATTCGAGTAGTGCATTCAGATTTTCTTGCGTTGTTCCATAAAAATAGTGACGAGCATCACTTTTTTCTGTGGCTGCAATCACTTGTTCCATAAAATCGGGGCCAGTCACTCGCCCCATTTCCGAATACCCGCGACGAATGCCTACACTAGATAAGGGCTTTCCATCTGGCAAAGTCATGAATGAATTGTTTTGAACCGCTTGATAGTCCAAATTTTCATGTGCTGTTACGGTAGTATGAACATTACAAGCACAAATATATCTTCCTCGTGCTTTGTCCATGTTTTTTAATAAATATTGAATTGCAGTTTCTTTGTTAACAGCCGAAATTTCAACGCCTAATATATTCACTCGTCGCATAGCATTCTCACTTTGTAACTCAGTATTTTCTCCACACCATCTTATTGACCACATTCACATAGCCCTGAATGATGCGAACCACCTTCATGGATACGTTTTCGTCCACATAGTCAGGACAAGGCTTGCCCAGAACACCCTTCTGCTTCATCTCAATCGCCATATCGGTGGCGTTGAGAAGTTCCCGGGTAGTAATACCAGCCAGAATGAAGTCACCAGCTTCCAGTGCCTCGGGGCGTTCTGTACTGGTACGGATGCACACGGCGGCAATGGGATGACCAATGGACAGATAGAAGCTGCTCTCCTCGGGCAGAGTGCCGGAGTCGGAGACGATTGCCAGAGCGTTCATTTGCAGCTTGTTATAGTCGTTGAAGCCCAGCGGCTCGTTGACCCGGACACGAGGATCCAGCTGGAAGCCGCTCTTTTCCAGACGGTGCTTGCTTCTGGGATGGCAGGAGTACAGGATGGGCATATCGTACTTCTCTGCCAGTGCGTTGATAGCAGTAAACAGGCTCAGGAAGTTCTTTTCAGAATCGATGTTCTCCTCACGGTGGGCGGACAGCAGAATATACTTATCCTTTTCCAGCCCCAGACGCTCCAGCACGTCGCTTTTCTGAATCTTCTCCAGATTCATGTGCAGCACCTCCGCCATGGGAGAGCCGGTCTGGTAGGTGCGCTCCTTGGGTAGGCCAGTATCTGCCAGATACTTCCGGGCGAACTCGGAATAGCACATATTCACGTCAGAAATCACATCCACGATGCGGCGATTAGTCTCCTCGGGCAGGCACTCATCCTTGCAGCGGTTGCCGGCCTCCATGTGAAACAGAGGAATGTGCAGCCGTTTCGCAGAGATGGCAGACAGGCAGGAGTTGGTATCGCCCAGCACCAGATAGCCCTCCGGCTGCAATTCGCTGAGCAGCTCATAGCTACGCCCCAGAATGTTACCGCAGGTCACACCCAGATTCTCGCCAACCACAGGCACAAGAATGTCCGGGCCATATTCCCCAAAGGTGTTCTTCAGTTCGAAATCCTCCCAGAACACGGTGGAAAGGTTTCTGTCCCAGTTCTGATTGTAGTAGACCACGCAGCAGTCAAAGTATTCCCGGCAACGCTTGATAACCGCAGCCAGTCGGATAATCTCCGGACGGGTACCGCAACCAATCATGACCTTGGTGCGACCGTCGTTTTTCCATGTAAAATTGTGTCCCATATCATTCTCCTATTGACAACCAGTATCTTCTTTTACACCGGCTCGAAGAAGGTGTCCGGGTGGTTCGGGTTGAAAATTTCGTTGCAGGTCATCACCGTCACCAGATTCTCCGTTTCCGACAGGTTGATAATGTTGTGAGTCCAGCCGGGAATCATGTGGACAGCCTCGATCTTATCCCCGGAAACCTCAAACTCCACCGTTTCTCCAGTATTGATGTTCCGTTCTTGGATCAGGCCGTGACCAGCCACCACAATGAACAGTTCCCACTTGGAGTTGTGCCAGTGCTGCCCCTTGGTGATGCCCGGGCGACTGATGTTGATGCTCACCTGACCGCAATCGGCAGTGTGTACAAGCTCAGTGAAAGAGCCCCGGTTATCCACGTTCATCTTCAGGGCATACTTAAACTTGTCCGTAGGCAGATAGGTCAAGTACAGGGAATACAGCTTCTTTGCAAAGGAGCCGTCCGGCATTTTCGGCATCATCAGGGTGGTGGGCTGTGCTTTGAACTCCTGCAGCAAGTCTACGATCTCGCCCAGCGTAACCTTGTGGGTCACGGGAACGCAGCAGTAGCGGCCATCCGTTTGCAGAACGGTCTCCACACCGTCAAATTCACAGTACTGCTCCTTGCCTTCCAGCAGGTCAAACATTCCCTCTACCAAATCGTCGATGTACAGCAGTTCCAACTCGGTACTGCGGTCGTTGACAGTGAAGGGCTCGTCATTGGCAACCGCCCAGCAGAAGGTGCTGACGGCACTGTTGTACTTGGGGCGGCTGTGTCCCATCAGGTTCACGAAACGGTAGACAGCTACCTTTGCTCCGGTCTCCTGAGCATACTGGAAGAACAGCTCCTCGCCAGCCTTCTTGCTGCGGCCGTACTCGCTGTTGCCGAAGCGACCAGCCAGCGTGGCTTGAATGGAAGAAGACAGCATGATGGTTGCCTTGTTGTTGTGCTTTTTCAGGCAGTTCAGCAGATCAGAAGCAAAACCGAAGTTGCCCTTCATGAAATCCTCCGGGTTTTCCGGACGATTCACCCCTGCCAGATTGAACACGAAGTCTGCTTTCTGGCAGTACTCGTCCAGCTCCGCCGGGGTGGAATCCAGATCATACTCGTAGATTTCTTTAATATCCAATGCCGGGCGAGTCTTGTTCTTCCCATCCCGGATGTTTTTCAGGTTGTTGCACAGGGCGGTTCCTACCATGCCCTTGGCACCTGTGACTAGAATGTTCATTCTCTCACCTCTTTAATGTACTGCGGTGCAGTCCGGAATATCTGCGCCATCCGGCACAGTTGCGTTATTGCAGATGGTGCAGTTGCTGCCGATGCGGGCAAAGTTGCCCACAGTCGCACCAGTGCGAATGACGCTGTTGGTGTAAATCAGGGCGTAGTCCCCTACCGCTGCATCACAGTGGATTTCCGTTCCGGCATTCAGCAGAACACCGTTGCCAACGGACGTACCATTCTGGACACAGGCATTTTGCAGCACCACGCAGCCACAGCCCAGCTTTGCGTATGGACTGATGTAGGCGCTGGGCGCAACGATATTGGGAAAAGCAAAGCCAAGGGCTTTCGCCTTCTCATACACCTGTGCTCGGAACCGATTATTGCCGATTCCCACCACCAGCAAGCCATACTCCTTCCGCAGCTCCGGCAGATCAGCAAGACCGCCAACCACTGGAATGCCGCAAATCTCAACGCCAACAGGCTGTCCATCATCCACAAAGGCACAGTCATATTGGAGCATCGCCTGCTCCGCAACCATACGCCCAAAGCCGCCCGCGCCAACCAGCAGCAGCTTTTCTTTAGACATTCGGGATGCCCTTCAGCTCATTCTGGACATACTCGGTTGTCAGGATTTTCTTAACAGTACCTTCCACATCCAGACGCTCGGTGTTGTGGCTGGTGTAGGACTCGTCCGCCATGGTATGTACCTCGCCCTTGACCACGAACTTGTCGTAGTTCAGGTCACGGTTATCAGCAGCAACACGGAAATAATGACCCATATCCTCACTGCGCAGACGTTCCTCACGGGTCATCAGGGTCTCGAACAGCTTCTCGCCGTGGCGAGTGCCGATGATGTTCGTGCCGGTATCGCCGAAGAGTTGCTGGACAGCCTTAGCCAGATCGCCGATGGTAGAGGCATCCGCCTTCTGGATGAACAGGTCGCCAGGATTGGCGTGCTGGAAGGCGAACATAACCAGATCCACAGCCTCGTCCAGATTCATCAGGAAGCGGGTCATGTTGGGATCGGTGATGGTGATGGGATTGCCAGCCTTGATCTGGTCGATGAACAGAGGGATGACAGAGCCACGGCTGCACATGACGTTGCCGTAACGGGTGCAGCAGATGGTGGTGCCGCCACGCTCAGCAGCCACACGGGCATTGGCGTAGATGACGTGCTCCATCATGGCCTTGGAGATGCCCATAGCGTTGATGGGGTAGGCTGCTTTATCGGTGGACAGGCAGACGACACGCTTGACACCGGCATCAATGGCGGCGTGCAACATATTATCAGTACCGATGATGTTGGTCTGGACGGCCTGCATTGGGAAGAACTCGCAGGAAGGAACCTGCTTCAGAGCAGCAGCATGGAAGATGTAATCAACACCAGGCATAGCGTCACGGATAGACTGAGGATTGCGGACATCACCGATGTAGAACTTCACCTTCTTGGCGGTGTCGGGATGCTTGGCCTGAAGCTCATGGCGCATATCGTCCTGCTTCTTTTCGTCACGGGAGAAGATGCGGATTTCCTTCAGGTCGGAATCCAAGAAGTGCTTCAAAACGGTAGAACCAAAAGAACCAGTACCACCAGTAATCATAAGGGTTGCGTTATCAAATGCAGACATTTTAGTTTTCCTCCAAATTTCTAATTTTCCAATATCTATGTACTCATCCCGAAAGACGGTATATCGATTATTTACTCCCCACGCCCCAACAAACACACCTTAAACGTTTTAAAAATAATCTTCCAATCCACCCAGAAGCTGCGCTCCTTGACGTATTTCACATCCAGATCCATCCACTCCTCAAAAGAGAGGTCATTGCGGTGCGGGGCGATCTGCCAATAGCAGCTCAGGCCGGGAGTCACATACAGGCGCTGCTTTTCGTAGTCGCCGTACTGTTCCACCTCGCGGGGCAGTGCCGGGCGGGGGCCAACGATGCTCATATCACCCTTCAGGATGTTCCACAGCTGCGGCAGCTCATCGAGGCTGGTCTTGCGGATAAACTTGCCCACACGGGTAATGCGGGGGTCGTCCTTGATCTTGAACACCGGACCATCCATCTCGTTCTGATCCAAAAGGTCGTCCAGTTTTGCCTCTGCGTTGGGGCACATGGAGCGGAACTTATAGAACTTGAAGGGCTTGCCGTTGCGCCCAATGCGCTCCTGACTGAATACAGGGCCTGCGGACGGGTCATCCACCACAATTGCGATGGCCGTGGCCAGCATGACAGGCGACAGCACCACCAGTGCCAGCGACGACAAGATTACGTCCTGCGTCCGACGCCCGATCCAGTACAGGCGATGGTCGCGCAGATTTTCCTTGCGGTTAACTTCAACTTCCTTATCGATTCCAACAGTATTCGTAGCCATTTTTCTCCTCACATAAATTTGCGTTTGTTTATAGGTTTCTTGTTTTAGCCTGCTTTTGCCGTAACGGTTTCGGCTTGTACCGCCCGCCCAGACGAGCGCTTCGGGTTGCTTTTCTCCCACCGCATCCCGATGGTATCCAGCTTTGCAATACGCTCCTCTGTCAGGACAGCGCAGCTTTTTTCAGGATTCTGGCGGGTATACCGCTGCCGTTTGACCCAATTGCTAAGGTTGTAACCGTTCGGTGACACATAATCGGCAGGGACGTTCAGGTCGCCGTGGGCATCAAAGTAGCGCTTCGCTTCCTGATATCCTTCGTTCCACTGGCGATCATTGCGGTTGCCCCAGTACATCCCGATACGGTTGAGCCGTTCGACCTGTTCGTCCGTCAGTTTTCCTTTCGGGTACGCCCATTGCTGGCTTGCGACCCACTGTCCCAGCCGTTCACCAGCCGCTGTCACATAGGAACGTGGGATATTCAGGTTGCCGTTTTCCTCATAGTAGGCCGCAGCCAGCGCATAAGCCTTTTCCCACTTGGCATCGAAAATGTTCCACACCATGCCGATCTCATCAAGCTGTGCGATGCGTTCTTCCTTTAAGCGTCCGTTCAGCTTTTGCTGCCGGGTCTTGATGATCCACTGTCCCAGTGGGTAGCCGTCTGGGTCTACATATTTTCCGGGCACCATCAGGTTTCCGTAGGTGTCATGGTATTTCTTTGCGACCTCAAATCCATGCTGCCACGCAATTTCCTTCCGGTTGCCCCAGACCATCCCGATGCTGTCCAGCCGCGCGATCTGCTGCTCGGTCAGATTGCCTTGAATTTGTCCCTCGCGCACCCGGCGCTGGGTCACCAGCCACACGCCAAGGCTCAGACCACCGGGCGTGGTATACAGTTTCGGGACGTTCAGGTTGCCGTGTTCCGCATAGTAGATGCTGGCCTCAGAGAAATAGTGCTCCCAACCGGAAGAGAGGCTTGCCTGTAGCTGCTCGAACAGCACCCGACAGTCGTGCACCTGCTCGATGACCTCGAACCGCTCGGTCACGATCTTGTCACCCTCACCGTTGGCATAGAGCCGGTGAACAGCCTCCTGCATCTCGCTTTGCAGGCCGGAAATACTGGTCAGACCTTCAAAGTTGTTGACAACATCTAGGATAAGTGGTGTCGTATTATCACCAGCGGTCAGGGCGCGTCCGATCTGCTGCTTGTAAATAATGGGCGAAATCGTTGGTCGGAACAGGATGACCCCGGAAATGCCTTCCACATGGACGCCCTCGTTGAGCATATCAATGCAGAACAGCAGCTTCAGCCGGTTGCTTGTGTCCGTTTTGAAGTCCGCAAAAGCCTTGTCGGTGTTCGGGTCATCGGAGTAGGCTTCGTACACCACCACATCCGGGTTGACCCCGGCGAACCACTCCGGCACATGGGACACCATCTCGTCCATGTGCTCCTTGTTGGCGCAGAACACGATGTACTTGCCAGCCTTATTCGTGATATGATGGGCAAATACTTTATCCAGGCCGTCTGCCTGCTCCAGTGCGCGGCGCAGCGCGTCCAGATATTTCTGGTTCACATCCTGAATGCCCGGTGTTCGCAGGTTGTCCACCCGTGCCTGATACTTTGCAAGCGTTTTCTGGTACTGGTAGACCGTGGTCACATATTTCGGGGTAGGCAAAATGCCCCTGACGACTGCTTCGCCAAGGGTCATGTTGCTCGCAACACGGCTATCGAAAAGTTCTTCGGCCATATCGCGGTTATTATCCAGATAGCGGATGTTTGTTGCCGTCAGCCCCAGAAGCTTTGCATCTGGGCACAACTTTAATAAAGCCACTGTGCTTTCGCCCCAACATTCAGCACCGGCACGGTGGAATTCGTCGAGTATAATATAGGCGGGCTTTTGCGCCGCAATTTCGTCCAGCTGTGCCTGCGTGCAGCACATCAGTTTGGCATAGGTATAAAAGTGAACGTTTGCCAACGGAAAATCCGGGTCGTTCCTTTTCAGGCTCTCCAGCTGTGTCTTGAAGATATATTCACTGGGAGAAAGCCAGATCACGACCTTCTCCGGGTTGTCCTCGATCAGCTTGAACGCAATGTAGCTCTTTCCGGTGCCGGTGGGATGAACAATGGCAGCCTTGCCATACTGCTCCATCATCCGGACTGCCGCATGATATGCTTTTTCATTGTGCTCGAACAGACATAATGCCACCTTGTTCACCCCTTCCCGCATAAAGGGGTATCCTCCACAGTGATAATGGAGGAACGACGAAGAAATCATGCGTCACTACGTCATATTCAGTGCGTTCCTGCCCCTCATGGACACCTGATGGGAGAAAATTCGGTTCATCTCCCGGCGCTTTCGGGTCAGGTCAGAGTGCACATAGCGCTGCAAGGTGATGTTGGCGTTAGCGTGTCCTAACAATTCGCTGAGGGTCTTTACATCGCACCCCGCCTGCAGACAGGTCGTTGCAAAGGTATGGCGCAGCGCGTGCGGACGTACCTGCCGGACAGTTGCCTGTTTCAGATATGATTTGATGCTTTTTCGGTAGCAGCGGGGCTCGGTGGGCTTGGACTCGTTGCCGGACAGAAACCATGCAGCATTGCTGACACATCCGCGCAGCTTTTTCAGCATAATAAGCAGCTGCTTTGGGATTGGAATTTCCCGGCGGGAGGTGCGGGTTTTAGGCGTTTGGATGACCACCTTTGTATGCCCATTTTCACAGGAAATTCGGCAGACCGTCCGGTTGATTTTCAGCGTTCCGAGTTTCAGGTCGAAATCGCCCCACTGTAAGCCGCAGATCTCGCCAATACGCAGCCCCAATTCCACCCCTAATAATAAGCCAATTTTGCGGGGCGTTGGGTTCTCCTGTACATACTGATAAAGCCGCTGCTGCTCCGCCGGGGAGAGGGGTACAGAAATTTTGTCGATGGCTTTTGGCAGCGCTACTTCCAGCTCCATCGGACGGATCAGGCGCAAGTGCGCGGCATATTTGCAGATACGCCGCAGCATCGAGAGGCATTCCCGGGCAGAGGAGTTCCCTAGCGGCTTGTGTGCGGCATCTATCGGCGCAATGATCTGCTGCATAGCCTGTTCCAGAAAACTTTCCTCAAGAGATGCAACTGGCACTTTACTCAAAACCGGAAGAAGATATTTGTGCAGCGTGTACGAGTAATGCGCATAGGTGGATTCTTTTACTGCATTCCGCTGGGAGTGCAGCCATACCTCAGCCAGTGCTTCAAAGGTCAGGTCGGTTCTCTTTAGATTGTAGAAGCCTGCCTCTGCTTTCTTTTGAATCAGCACACGTTTGACCTCAGCATAGACCGTGCCATAGACGTAGCCCCACTGGATCTTTCCCTCCGGTGTGCGCGCTTTGATATAGCGACCTTCCCACCGACCATCTTTGCGTTTGCGTATATTTTCTCCCCGTCGTGCCATTTCTGTTTCCTCCTGCATCTTGGACACCCATCTGACCACTTATTTTGTCCACCTTCGTTTTCAGCTGGATTTTTCATGCAGAACTGGGCAATGTGCAAAAAACTTTCAGCTTCTGCGAGGTTTTTTCTAAGGTCAGGTGAGATACATTTGTAAGGATTTCTATTGATTCCCAGATATAACCATGATAAAATAATAGAAGAATTCAAACAACGATGTCGAAAGATCGGTATCCTCCATTATCACTGTGGAGGATACTTTTTTATTAAATATATTCTTTGCCATTACACGGCTGCACATTCTCTGTATCATAAAATACTTTTGCAGCATACGCAGATGCGTATGCATAGTCGTACGAACCTCTGCAGCATCATATTGAGGTGAACTTCATCACGACTGTAAAAGATGCCGTTGCCAAATGCTTTGAACAACTCTACGACCAGCAGGAGATATTCCCCAACGAGTTAGCGACCCGTCCCGGTGCATATTCCAAAATTGATTTATTGTTTATATATTTTTATTCTACAAACTGCACCTCTTGCGAATATAAAAAACGAGTGTTATACTGAAGCCATCAAAAAACATTGGAGGTGTCCCATATGCCCCGTCCCAAAGGAAGCAAGAACAAGCCCAAGACCGTAAAAGCAACCGTTGACTTTGCTGCACAGATTGCTGAAAAGCAGTCTGCAAAGGAAGCCGCTGCCGCCGAAATCGCATCCATCACTGCGAATATCGATGCGCTGAAAGCCGACCTGAAAACCAAGAAGGCAGAGCTAAAATCTATCGATAAGGAAATCGCCAGAATCGAGGCTAAAAAGGTCAAAGCTGAAACCAAAGCAGCGGAATCCGCAAAGAAAGCCGAAGCAGAGGACGTGCTGAAAAAGCTGCTGGCAAGCGGCGTGAGCGCAGACGATATCCTCGCAAAGCTGAAGTGATCTGAAAATTTCTGATGCAGTAGTTGACGGAAACATCTACGTCGCAAGCAGTGCAACTTGGTACCAACTTGCGATTTTTGAATCGGATTTTTCAAAATCCAAATTCAAAATGCTTGTTGGGCTGTGCCCAAACCCCTTGTGTTCTGCATCCGGTGGATGCAGGCTGCACATTTTTGAAAAATGCTTTTTAATCTGAGTGCCGATGCCTGTGGTATCGGCACTTTTTGCACAGATGGATTCCCGGAAGCAGAAAATAGTGCTATGCAGCACATCCGGGATTGTGCTATACTTGATTTACATAAACTTGTTTGTCCTAAAAAGTTGGAGGTGTTCATGGCAACACGAACCATTTGTTTTCCCATATCCGGCTATCCCTATTGCAGAGAACAGCCGGTGACATTCACATGGATAAAAGGCAGCAAGCGGCAGAATATCCGTGCCGTCCATGATGCCGTCCATACAACAGACCCGGATGTTTCGATTCTGGAAGTCAGCTCTGCATCCGTTCAGCCGGAGGGTGAAGGTGTTTCTTCTCTGCGGCTTTTGCTGCATCTGGATTCTGTTGCGCAGGATGTACCCATCAGCACGGTTTTTGAAGCCACCAAAGTGTTTGAACATGGTGGGCCATTCGCTGACCTTCTGACCTGTGAGCCACCCAAAGTCCATAAGGACACTCGGCTGCGAACCAGTGGAGAGCTGCTGCGCTACTCTCTGGAAGAAAGTGAGTATCCGACAGAGCCGTACCCGGATTCGTTCTTTGAGTGGCTCTATTGCCGTGCGTTGAAGCAGTCCCCGGAAAAGGCTGCGCAGCTGAGCAGATATAATGCCTTTTCTGATATTGCTGCCGCAGCGGATTCTAAAAAGTATTATGGCGATTCCTCGCGGGCGGCTGCAATCTATGTAGGACTTGCAGCGGCAGGAAAACTTCCGTGCATCGATTCCTATGAATCATTCATTGCGGAAGTTTACACGGAGCCAAAGCCTTTGCCCAAATCTGGAAAGTCTGAGATTGCTTCAAAAAAGGCACCCGAGGTTTCTGCACCAGCAAAGGAGATTCCGGCAGACGAATCGTCGCAGTCCGATAATGCAAATATTCCGGACGGTGCGCAGATGGAACAGATCCTTGAGCTGCCCAAAGCGACCTGTCTGCTCCTCTCTTTGGCAAAAAATGCTGGTCTTTCTGCAAATAATTCCAGTGAGCTGGCGTATAAGGGAAAGGAATTCCTTCTTGACACTTATCAGAAAGCACTGAAAAACAAAACGCTCCAAATCAATATCCAGAAGAACAAAATTACATTTCCGATGGAGGAGCATGACAGCGGATTTCATGCAGTCGGTATGTTGACCCGTTCGCCTGCTTGGGAATACGGATGGAAGTTTAACTATCTGACTGAGAATACATCCGGTGCAGAAAAGTCCGAAGTTAAAGAAAAAATCCCTCCGAAGCCTTTGACCGCATTGGAACATCTGGAACGCTGTGGGTATAAAATCGTTCAGCAGGTCGTACCGAAAAAACTTCCGCCGATTGCCGTTCAGCGGATGGCATGGAAAACAGGCGAAGCTCTTTGCGACCCGGTAGTGGTGGATTTCTTGCAGTTTATTCGGACACATATGCAGAGTGACGGCTCTTTTTCGTTCCGTATCCCAAAGGGTACTTCCAAGAATTCGTTTGCCACACTTTCGGAAATCGCTCAGACGTGGGATAAAATGGGACTTTTTGCATCCATTGTGATCTATCCGCAGAATATCGTCTATGAGCTTGCGCAAAATGAGACTGTCCGGCATTTCCTGAGCGGGAAGTGGCTGGAACTTTTTGTGGAGCATCAGGTTCAGCAGATTTTGAATCGCTATCAGGAGGAGCAGGGTGCAGAAGTTTCGCTTTGCTCCAATGTGATTCTTTCAGAAGCGGCATCCGCAGGGAGCACGCATGAACTGGATGTTGCGTTTTCCATCAACGGAAAATTCTTCTGGGTGGAAGCCAAATCGTCCAGCCGAAGTATTGATTATGGAAAATACGCTTCTCTATGCGAAAAGCTGAAAGTAACCTCCGACCGACTGCTTTTGGTCAACAGTGATTTGTCCGTGGAAGAGTGCGAAGGTGTTTCTTATTTCTGGAATTACCGAGTTGCAAATTGTGCAACGATCACGCAGGAACTGGAAAACATGATTGCCAAACAAATTGAAAGCGCCGGAAATGCTGCTCTGAGTATAGACTGAGTAATAAGCAAAAAAGGCCCCGAGAACCTTGCCGGATAAGCGGCAAAGTTCTCAGGGTCGTATTGTTTATCTGGAATGTTCGGTTTGCTCTGGCTTCTTTTCCTCATCGAAGAAAAGCTCAATATTTTTCTGCGCTCGAAGAAGCTCCTGCATTTCTTCTTTCGCTTTGCGGTAGTCCGGGTAGCGTGCTTTCTTTTCTGTCAGCAGCTTGGAATATTCCGCGTCCAACTCCTTGACCTTGGGGAGCGTTTTCAAATTGGATTCGTCAAACGCTGCTTTCGCCGCCTTGTGCAGCGTGATCTCTGTGCGGTGCGTTTCCAGAAAGTGCTTGCTGTATCCGGTCTTGCGGTAGGCATCATAAGCAGACCGCGTCTTGGCGTAGTTGATGATGTGCGCTTTCAGCACTGCGATTTCTGCCAGCCGCATCTCTGATGCTTTAATGGAATCTCCCAGTTCATGATAGCGTGCAGTTGCAGCATCCACACGCTCCTGCATTTCCTCGATGCTGCCGATTTTGTTTTCCTGCAAGAAAACCAGCGTCCGGGATATTTCTTTTAAGTTGTGCTGCTTTGCCCAGCGGGCAAAACCCGTGCCTTTTCCCTCGGCTAGTTTTGCCTGAATGTCCACCAGCATCTGAAATTTCTGTTCCGGTGCCGGGCACTTTTGCCGCGTTGGCCTCCTCTGCGGTGATCTCACCGGGGCGAAAAGACTGCCGTATCTGATAGGCGATCACATCATTTTTCTGTCTGCGTCCGGTAGCAAGTTCGTATTGCCGCTTGGACAGCATAAATTCTTCGTCTGCGGTCAAGGGGCTGCACTCATAGCTGCTGACCAGCTCTCCCCTGTTCGTCTTGTCAGGATTCTTCGCATAGTCCGTGCGGCTTTTCAGGCAGGCCGCAACCGACTTGCCCTTGTTCTTGTGCAGCGCGATCAAACGTGTTGCAGCCATTCCGAATCACCCCCGTGTGACAGCCAATACTTGAGCCACTTTGCTAACGAACACTTGAGCCACTTGTGGCGTTCAAATGCAAAAGATACGCCATGCAGCGCAGCTGCGGCAGGTCAAGGTTCAGACAATATCCGTCCAGCGCCATCTTGCGCAGATAGGAGCCAATGCTCAGAATGCCGCTGGATTCCATCTTGTTCCGAATCCGTTCCGACTCCGGCTTGCTGACCCGGAAATGGAGCTGCTGGTCGCGGCGGTCGCTCACCGGGCATCACCGTCCTTATCATAATAGCTACGGAACGGTTTGACAGGCTCCAGCTGATTGGTCTTTTCCCCCAGTGCAGCCAGCACAGACGGACGAGTTGCAGGTGT
>ENA-UOJO01000877-UOJO01000877.1-human-gut-metagenome-genome-assembly--contig:-P57-NODE-877-length-42727-cov-22.962247_pt1 | contig 42727 bp, 24 predicted proteins | sample MGYA00242351_ERZ723898 | MGnify/ENA metagenome assembly ERZ723898 | reverse complement strand
CCTCACAATTGGATATCTTCATATTAAAACTTTAATTTTAGTTTGTCAACTTAATTAAAAAGAGATTTGCAAATGCAAATCTCTTTTTTGTTTTAGTCGCCGTATAGTCTTAAACCATAGTTACCTTGATAATTCTTTTGAACATTCTCATCTGAATCAAAATTTATTCTTATGTTATTGTTAAATTCAGTTGTATATCCTATTTCTTCCAAAATTGCTATAAATTCTTTTTTAGTCAAATCTGTGATTTTTTTTGTCTTAAACATTTCCAACTCTAAGTCTGTTTTATAAAAGATTAATATATCCAATTCTTCACCAAAAATTGGCACATATTCTATATTATAAATCTTACAATTATTTTTTTTTGACCAATGTACTATTCGAGGAATGGCTTTTTTCAAATAATCCCATTGTTTGAAATTTTTTTTATCCATTTCCTGAATTTCATTTTCCATTTCTTGAGTTATTTTATACATAATCATCCCTCACAATTGGATATCTTCATATTAAAACTTTAATTTTAGTTTGTCAACTTAATTAAAAAGAGATTTGCAAATGCAAATCTCTTTTTTGTTTTAGTCGTCGTGTAGTCTTAAACCATAGTTCCCTAGATATTTTCTTTGAACATTTTCATCTGAATCAAAACTGAATCTGACTTTATCATTGAACTCCTCTACATAGCCGATTTCCGTCAATATATTCATAACCGCTTCCTTTGTTAAGTCTATTATATTGCTTTCTTTATAAATATTCAACTCCTTATCGGTCTTATAAAATATGTAAATATCTACCGACATACCAAATTGCGCTACACATTCTATATTATAAATCTTACAGTTATTTTTTTTTGACCAATGTATTATTCTAGGAATGGCTTTTTTCAAATAATCCCATTGTTTGAAAATTTTTTCATCCATTTCTTGAATTTTATTTTTCATTTCTTGAGTTATATTATACATAATTTGTCCCTCACAATTGAATAATTCCTAAACCATTTTCAAATAAATGGTTTATTTCATAAAAAAAATAACCAGTAGCATTAACAATACTATGTGACGCATAAAATGTTTTGCCCAACGCAATTTGCTGATTGAGGAAAGCTTTATTGATTAGCCACATATTATCTTTGCCCACAATCTGAGATATCGCGTCCCACTCCGGCAATGAAAAATACGTAAATTCATTTCCCGCTCTTGCTATATAGGAAGTCGCTCCTCCGTCTTCAAATTTACCCAGCATGACTTTTGAACTTTCAGGATTATGAGTTCCCAACCTCGCAAGTGCTTCATAATCTCCGTTTTTTGCCGCTTCAATTACAGCCGACTTGTTGTTGGTAACAATTTTTGGAGTAACGGCAGCATTGGCAACAGAATATCTAAGAATGTTAATGCCTAAATTAACGATGTAAATAACAGACGTTATGGCTACTTCCTGCGCCCAGTTGTTTCGGATATAATTGACAAATCCGTTCCAAAATCCGTATCCCTGCTGCGAGCTTTGGTATCCTGCCAACAACGCACCTATACCTAACGAAACTACCACCGCTCCGAAAGCAAATGCATATCCAGCCCAAATTTCAGGTGCAAAAATCGGGAATGCTATTGACGCTGCAATCGTTGCTATTGTCGCCATAACGAACAACGCCGTTGCAAGACCTTTTCCCCAACCGCTCCGCCAGTAGGATTGCCATTTTGTCAGCTCGGGAGGGTCAAATGCCAATTCTGTCGCTGTCTCTATTGTATATTCATTATATGCTTCACTCAACGGATTTGTCAATTATCATTTGTAATTCCTATAAATAAAACAATAGGCTACAAATTAAAGTAACCTATTGTTTTATATTATTAAACTTCTTTCCCTGTAAAATAATCAATATAAATTATCTTTTTATTATAATCTTGTATGACAATTTTTGTTCCTTGCATTTCAACCTTATCTATGATTTCATTATAATTGTTACTCCATATTTTTACAAAATCATAATTTAATAGAAATATACTTAATTCGCTTACTACCAGAATGTTATTTTTATAAATAATAAATTCATAAAATATGCAATCGGATGTAAACTGCCTTATAATTTTTCCATCTAAATCATAAATATAAAAATTATTTCCTGCAATCAATATTAGTTTATTGTTAAAAATTTCTGCAGACGGCTTAATGCCTCCAGTAACTGTTTGTAACCCTATGATTTCTGATGTTTCCAAAACTATTTTGAAATAACTATTATAAGTGGCGTAGTCACCTATAACAAATTTAAAGTCATATAATCTAAATTGACTTTCTGTTATCTCATTAATTAAAATCATCTTTATCCTCCAAAAAACATAAAAGTAATTAGTTTATTACCTTCCCATATTGATTGAACTCCTCTAAAACCACTTGGACCTGCCAATAGTGAATTTATCGCAATTCGACCTTTAGCTTCCAAAATATAACTTTGATTAGATAAAAAGACATTATTAAAATGATTGTTTAATAGCTGTCGACCAGTCGCATTATCATGAATACCAATTTTACTTAATTGAACAGCATTATCCATACTTCTTTTAACACTATGAGCATAAAACTTAAATGGTCGTTTGTCAAATTAAATTAGGTTGTTTTAAAAATTTATTTTGCTTTACTAAAAAGAGATATAAATGCAAATCCGAAATCTCCGCTTCTTATGTAACCCATTACACGTCCGTTTTCGTATGAGTATGCTATTGCCCGTCTCTCTGTACATAAAATAAAAACCGCTTTAAAGCGGTTTTTATTTTATGTCAATTATTAAATTCAATATCATCAAAGTCGACAATATCTTTCTTGTATTTGTTAAATAACATTTTTAAAAATTCTTTATCAGCAGACAAAACATCAAAGCCCCTACTGTCATATAATTGTATTGTTGTTCCTTTTTTAAGACTTATAAATGCCATCTGACAAATTTGCTCGTCAGCAAAATATTTAGTCAAAAACTTCTTAAATTTGAAGTTTTTTCTATTTGTAGAACAAATTACAACATAAGGATTTTCCTCTCCACTATCATCTGCTTTTGACAAATATTTTTTAAATAAAATTTTTTTAGTTGAAAATTTCTTAAAAAACTTTTTACCTCGTTTCCAATTCAAGTTATGTTTATTATCATTGGATTTATCACCATAAAAGGCGACAAACATTTTACTGTCTGAGTAAAAAACATCGTCAAATACATTTGAAATCATCGTTGCACAATATATCTCGGATTTCGACTCCAAATGAAAACATAAAGTCTTGGTTTTATTATTATAATATATTGGCGGTTCAATCCAATTATCTTCAAAACAATATTTTAATAATCTTTCTTTATAATTGTTATCGAAATATTTCATAAAAACTTTTTCCCCCAATAATCATATATTTTCCCTAAATTACTTGAATGCTTAGAAGTCATCAACAGTCCATCGATATCTAAATCACCTATTAACTCTAATCTTTTACCACTTATTTCTTTTAACAACTTATATTTACTTCCTCCATGACCATAATTGTCTTTTGCTATAAATTTGCCTTTATACATACCACTTTTTTGATGATATGCTTTATAAACTTTATTATTTTCATAATATTTTACTACGTAGTCTACATTTTCAGCCAAACAAAAATTATGAACTAAAACTTTTTCTTTAGAAACATAGTAAGTGTGGAAATCTTTTACTTCGAAGTTGTAGGTGGTTTCGGGGATATCAACGTATTCGATTCTTAAAGAATCTATTTCAACTTTGCTGCCGTCACTGAGAAGAAGATTGTCTCTTTCTTTCAGTTCCCTTGCAGGCACAAAGCCTTTTCCGTCTACATAGAAAGGATGTTCCGCAGTGCAAACAATTTCTTCGCCATTAACAAAAACATGATGCCACTCTTGCGTTTCGTTGCGGAAAAGACGCACCACCTCTTTGTAGCACTGCTTGCCTGTTTCCTCGTCATAGGCAAGCACCTTGTCTCCGACTTCTATTTCTTCTATCGGTTTAAGCGTTTCTTTTCCCGCTTGGTCTAAACATGCTACAAGCGTCCCTGCTTTGAAACATTTCGGAGCTGCGTTTTGAATCGCTTGTACAGCTTTGCTGACGCCGAATGACACCATTGCAAGTGTCAAACTTATTGCAAATGCGGGTGCAAGCTCTTCGTTTATGTAATTGTTAAAGCCGTCAACAAAGTTTTCCTTATTTCGGAATCCCGCGATTGTTGCGCCTACCACCAACGAAACTGTCGTGCTTATTAATGCCGACATGTAATACGGCATGAACGCAGGACAGCATATTGCCAAAATCGTTGCCGCTATGAAGATTACCAACGAAAGCAATTTTCCCAATTTGCTTCCCAAGAATCTTTTCCAGGACACGTTCCGGAAATACTGCCACTTGCTTAACTCCGGCGCATCATAGGCAAGCTCTGTTTCAGTCTCTATTGTATATTCATTATATACTTCACTCAACGGATTTGTCAATATAATTATTTTGCTCTATTAAATTTAAAAAAGAGATTTGCAAATGCAAATCTCTTTTTTTGCACACCTTACTCGGACTTATTTAAAATTAAGTTTCCAGCTAAAATTTCAATTATATAATCATATGCAACGATTAAAAAATGTTTTAATTTGTTAGCCGAGATCCCATCTTTAGAAACTGAATTGAAATTATATTCTTTCACCCAATCTGAATCTAAAACTTCCATAATAAAACTTTGGAAACATTCATGCAAACTTCCACTTACAAAACAATCATCAGGGAAATCTCCGCCTTTAAAAAAATTTAATTTTTTCGTTTCTAATACTGAAATTTTTATCGCCTGAAATAACTCAAATGAAACTTTCCACCGTATACAATTAATATCGTCCAACAAAATATAATATTGATTTTCTATTTCATCAAATACTATCTTTTCCATTGGAACTGTATGTATTTGGAAATCATTATACGCAATTTTCATCTTCATAAATATTTACTGCCTCCTCTTACTATTATATCAATTCCATTGCCTGTCCAAGCATGCTGCATTATGGACATATTGACCCATTCTACCTTCACATAAGGTATATTTGCTGTTTTAAAAGCAAAAAGTCTTCTATTATTTATAGAATAGATTTTCCCTTGATATTCAAATACTTGTATTGCAGGAATATCCATTGGTGATATTTTACCGGAAATTAATCCATCTATTAAATCATCTACACATTGCCCTTTATAGGCGCCTGAAAATTTATTACTTATTGAATTTTGTGTATAATGAATTTCTTGTGGATTTAATAAACTTTCAGATGTTTCCGGTGAGGCGACAGAAACATTGGCAACAGAATATCTAAGGGTGTTTAAGCCTAAGGTAACGATATAAATAGCAGACGTTATGGCTACTTCCTGCGCCCAGTTGTTTCGGATATAATTGACAAATCCGTTCCAAAATCCGTATCCCTGCTGCGAGCTTTGGTATCCTGCCAACAACGCACCTATACCTAACGAAACTACCACCGCTCCGAAAGCAAATGCATATCCAGCCCAAATTTCAGGTGCAAAAATCGGGAATGCTATTGACGCTGCAATCGTTGCTATTGTCGCCATAACGAACAACGCCGTTGCAAGACCTTTTCCCCAACCGCTCCGCCAGTAGGATTGCCATTTTGTCAATTCGGGAGGGTCAAATGCCAATTCTGTCGCTGTTTCTATTGTATATTCATTATATGCTTCACTCAACGGATTTGTCAATGTCGAGTTATGCGGATTCAAGCCGTATATTGTCGTTGCGTTGGCAAGCGCTGTTTCGGGGCTTCCGCCGTCGAGAAACTGCTTGGTTGCAGCGCTGTAAAAACGGTTGTTTATGTAATAAAACGCACTGTCGCTGTCGTAATACTGACTCTTCCAACGTATGGGGTTTAGCGTACCTATTCCGTCCGTGTCCTTGACGACCTTGCAGCTGCCCCAGGCGTCGTATTCATACGCAGCAACTTCTCCGCCGTTGTCAAGAATCGCCACCACGTTGTTCCTTGCGTCTTTGACAAACATATACGGATTTGCCTCCGACGATATTTCAAAGCCCGCTATTCCCTCCGCGTCGTATATGTATCTTATTTCTTTTTCTCCGTTTCGGTTTTCTCCAAGCAGCTTTGTTCCGTCGTAATAGTACTCCGTTGTCTCGCTTCCCGTTTTCTTTCTGAATCGCAGTCCGCTCGAATTGTATTCGTACTCTGTGTTTCTTATCTTTTTGAGGAGATTTCCGCGCTCCCACTCTATTTCTGTCGATGAAAACGGTGTTTTGCAATATTGAATACAGTTGCCGTAATTGTCGTATTCAAACTTCGTATGCACAAGGTCTCCGCTTCTTATGTAACTTGTTACGCGTCCGTTTTCGTAGGAATATGCTTTGACTACTCCTCCGCCCGTCTCGCTGCAAAGCGTGCCGTCTTTGTTGTAGGCGTATTCCAGAGTGTAGCCGTTTGCCGTCTCCGTTTTCAGTCTGTTGCTTTTGTCGTACGTATACGACCTGACCTTTGTGCTCGTTTCTCCGTCGTGAGTCGTTTTGTACGTATCGCTCAAAAACAATCCTCTGCTGTCATAGGTATGCTTGATTTCGTACTCGGTTTGAAAAAGATTTACATAATTGTGCTTTGCGTATATTTGAGTTTTTAGCGCAGTCCCTTTCTGATATCTGTTTTGGACGGTTATTATTGAATCAAATATTTCGCCCGTGCCGCTTTCTTCCTTCTTGTGCCTTTTGCTTTGCAGTCGTCCGAGGCTGTCGTAAGTATATTCCGTCACTCCCCTGTTAAATCTCCCCGACATACGCTCGGCTTTGAAATCCACGCTTTCCTTTATGCGGGGAGCCAATACCTTGTCTTTGTCGTAGGTTAAACCCGTTTTTTGTTGCGTGAAATCCAGAAAATCATATTGCACCTCGTCGGTACCTGTTTTTTTCATGGTAAATACGGTTTCGTTTGACTGCTCGATTTCCACGCCGGTGCAGTTGTTGAAGTCGTCGTAAAAGTATTTGTAGGTGCGGTTTTCAAAGGGGTCGCACATAAAGGTGACCTCAGACGCGCCTGCGCTCTCGGGCAGCACCTGACGGATAAACGTGGTTGTTTTGCCGTTTTCCTCTATTTTTTCCGTTCTGCCGTATTTGTCCAGCGTGAGCTTGTGCTGCTCCGCAGTGTTTTGGTTGCGATAAGTCTTTGTTGTGACCGTCCCCTGCGCATAGTCCGCTTCCTTGCTCACAAGCAACGTGCGTTCTCTGTCTTCTCCCCCGCCCGTCTTAATCAGGTAAAACTTTGTCGCGTCTCCGAAATTGTTGTACTCCGCGCCGTAGCCGTAACCGTACGACGAAAATCCCGTAGGCGTCACTGCGGAAATGCGTCCCGCTTGGTCGTACTCTATGAGATTTTCTCCGTTTTCCTCCGCGTAGCTTACGCCCGTCAGTCTGTTTTTCGTCGCGTCGTAAGAGTATGTTTTTGTCAGACCGCCGTCCGTTTCGTTTTTTCCGCCGTAAATCGTTTTCTCCGTTCTGTCCATACCCGTGTCGTAATTTACGCCGTTTTTAGACGTAGCGGTCGTTTCGACGGAAGAAACTTCGTCGTGCACTGCCGAGTATTCTATCGTTTCGTTTGTGTCGGGGTGGCTGATTGTTTTTTTGGACAGCATACCGAATGCGTCGTAAGCGTAAGACACGACAACGCCGTATTCGTCGATTTCGCAGAGCTTTTTGCCCTTTAAATCGGCGTAAACGTAGGTTTCGGTTTTTGAACCCGACGAGCCGTCCTTTTCGGCTGTCGTATACTGCCCCACTCCTTCGCCGATCAGCCCGGCGACGGACAAATCGGGATAAAAACGCATATAACCGTGAGTCGCCATCATGTCGTCGGGAGAACGCGTTTCGTGGTTGAACATCGCCGTGCCGAAGCTGTTGTCGGCAAGCTTTTCTATTTTCAGGTCAAACCATTTGTATTCGTCTGTTTCGTCCTTTATATCCTTGCCCCAAAGGCGCGCGTCGGATACCCACAGCCTGCGCCTGCCGTCGCACAGCGAAAGCGCAAAGCTGCCCGCGTGGACGAACTTCTGCCCCGTTGCGCGCTCCTTGTACATACTCAGAAACGTGTTTTGCATATCCTTGTCCGACATATAGCAATCGTCGCTTATTTCTTGCAGGACAAAGGTTGAACTGCCCGCCTTTTTGTAGCTAAGTTTCTTTACGCTGTCCATAGGCGCCCATGCCGATTCGTTTTCAGCCTTGACAAAGCATCTCGACAACGGCGAGTAAACGATTCTTACGTCGGCAATTTCAAAATTTGCCGTTGCGTTTGCGTCGCCCACCTGCACGCGCACGTCGTCGAAAGAGTTGTCGGACAGCTCCAAAGGCACGGTCAAGAATTGCCAACCGCCCAAAGCGGTAGCGTCCGCAAATACTTCGCCGCAGGCCTTTTCCTTGTTGTTGTCGAACAAGACCACCTTTACCGAAGGATTTTCAAGCGTGGTATGCAGTTTCAGGAAAAAGGTCGCATTGAAATATTTGTAGTTGGCGCATTTGTATTTTTTGTAGTCCACAAGCTTATCTACGCCGCTCAACTGCACCTCGCCCGCGCTGTCGGAGGCTTCGGCTAAATCACAGAAATATGAGTTTCTGCGATTGAAAACCGTTTTGGCAGTGTCTGTCTCGGGCAAGTCGAGACTGACTCCCGAAAGCTTTTCGAGACTTTTCAGATTTTCCGCGCCGTAGTCGCCTACCTCGAATATACCCGTCGTGTAGCCCGCCGTATTGAAATAATACTTCATCACCACGTCTTTTTCGTCGGACTCCGTCGCTCCCTTGCGGTTTCTGACCGTCGTAAAAGCGCGCGTACCGCTCCCGCCGCTTATGCAGTTGCAGCTGAATGTGTTTTGTTGAGTCAAGGAAAGGGCAAAGCCCTCCGCGTCGCCTCCGACCGAAATGTCCGCTGCGCCGCACTTGACGGTGAGCGAACCGGCGGAACCGTTTTCGAACAAAACGGCGGATTTGTCTGGCTCAAAAGCCATGCCGCTGATTTTGCCGTCCGCGCCGTAGGAAAACACGCTGCGCTCGCCGTTTTCCGTTGTTGAAATCAGCCTGCCGAGCGAATCGTAAGCATAAAAAATTTCTCTCTTTGTCGCGCCGTTTTTGACGCAGCGCATTGCTTTTAGCAAACCGCTGCCTTCGTCGTATTCAAGGCATATTTTCAGACTCTTGTTGCGGTTGTCGTAAATTTCCGCAAGCTGTCCCGCCTGATTGTAATCAAAAATATTCTCGACGTTTGAGTTGTGGCAGGAAATTGTTTTGCAAAGTCTGCCCGACTCGAAAACAAGCTTGTTGCCCTGTTCGTCCGTTATCGCAAACTCGTTTTCCGCAGTTTGCTTCAAAGTAAGATTCAGTCCGTCCGTGTCGTAATATCTTTCTCCGTCGCCGAGCGGCAGGAACGTATGCCAATAGCCCGCGCCGTCGAGATACTCATAGCTGTCGTTTTTTCCCTCAAACAAATATTGCTGAACGTCAAGCTTGAAGCCCTTGCCCATATGGGTTTTGTAATATCCGCTTCCCTGTTTTAAAGAAAGGCTTTCGTCAAAACATGAATTGTAAATATGGCTCAAACCGAAAGCATAGCTGTTTGCTCCCGCGTTCATGTCATGCCTTTCGAGCCTGATTCTGTCGGTAAACAGGTTTACTGACGCTTCACCCGCCCCGCAGGAGTATTTAAGCTCCGCCTGACCGCCTTTGCTCATGTCTTTGCCAACGCTCATCACGTATACGGGGAGACGCGCGCTTTTTGTGATTCCGTATTCGGAGTAGCTCACGGTTACATATCTGTCAGCCGCCGTCAGCGCTTTGCTTTCAACTGAAAAACCGGAAAGCACCGTTTCGGAATAGCCGTCCGCATGGAAAGCCGTGCCCTTCAATCCCTCAGAATCGAATTGCTCGCCTTCGACATAGTTTCTTTTTACGCTTGTCGGGTCGATGTTGAAGCCCGTCAAATCGTCTTTTACCCTGACGGGAAATAAAGTATAATAAATCCCGAAAGTCACGGTAACATATTGAATGCCCGGATTGGAAAAATCGGTTGTCCCCAAAGAATAGGCGTCGAATTGCCTCCATATTTTGTTGTCGTAATGCGCTTCGACAACCATACCGGCAGGGTCAAACGACATACCTTTTTTGTAAACCGTTGTGTCGGGAAATTCTGCGATACGCAGCCCCTTGACGTCCTTCTTCGCCACGTCAATGCTTACAGCTTGAGAAACGGTTTTGCCGTTTTCCGTATAAGTCACAGTTATCTCCGTGTCCGAAACGCCGAGAGACGTTTTGGGTTCATAATCAAAACCGCTTACCGTTTTGGAGCTGCCGTTTTCGTAAAAAGCCTTGACGCTCAAACCCGACGGAGAAAATTTGTCCCCTTCAAGATAAACCTCCTGATAATCTCCCGAAACCTCTATCCGTTCAACCGCCGCTTCCGTCACGGTAACAGACTGTTGAGTATTCACTTCGACAAAATTGCTTATGTACGAAACAGTCACATAACTCGTACCCAAACTCATAATAACGGGATTTACGTTGTAAGCGGAAACCGTTTCGATTGTGCCGTCGGTAAATTCCACCTCGACCTCCATACCCGTTTTGTCGAATTTTTCGCCTACAAAATATGTCGTTTTTGACGGCGGCGAAACGATTTTGATATTGCCGGGAGTTTTAGGCGGTACGGGAATTTCTTCGTCAAGCAGAATATCAACCGCAATCTCCACCTCCAAAGCTTCATACAAAACCCTTTTCGTCATATATTCAAGCCCGTTCAAAAACTCCGTTTCCTGTTCGGAAATGTAAGGTCTGACGATTTTTTTGCTTAATTCGTAAAAATCCCCTATGATATAATAGTCGCTAAGAGCGTTGTCTTCCCTCTTCAAAACGGGTACGAGTTTGTTTTCCGCCGCTTCCAACGCCATATCCGACTGCATTCCCGCGCCGCCTGAAACCGTAAACATACTTTGCAAAAAGGTTGCCGCAAGATTTTCCCTTTCCTCCGAACCCGTTTTCGGCGCCATCCAATAAGCGTTGTAAAGACTTACGTCGAGAAAATCGGGATTTTCCTTGGGAAGCCCCGCCGCGACAACGCGGGTGTCGCCCAGTGTATCGGAATGATAAAGCAATGCGTCATAGTCGTAAGGCGCGCCGACAAACGCCGCAAATTTTTTTGTCGCAAAGTCAAAAAATTTTTGAGAATAATCTTGTTTTATTTCGGGATATATAAACCCCTCTTGTTGCAGCGACAAAAGAAAATTCAGCAATTTGCAAAAGCTTTCGTGCCTATCTTCGCTTTCAAAATTCAAATCTATTCCCGCCGAATACATGAAAGCCGTTATAGCATACCAATCAAGCGCGGGAAGCAAATAATATCCATCTTCCTTCAACTTTTGTCCCGCTTCGCGAAAGCTTTCCCAGTCAGTCAATTCCGCGACGTCTATACCGCAATCTTCCAAAATATCCACGTTATAATAGAGCGCAAAAGGATTGCACGAATGCGGTATGGCATACTTTTCCCAACCGTTTTCCGCAAAATAATTGTGATTGTTGAAAATATTGAAATCATCGGTATTCAAATCTTCAAAGCAGTGGAAATACTCGCAATAATTTTCCAAATAAAATTTCATCTGCGCGTCGTCAACAAGCACAATATCGGGCATGTCTTCATATTTTTCCTCACGTAAACATGTCGATAATTCTTCTTTTATTTCCGAGCCCGTTTTTTCCTCGACACTGATTTCAACATCGAAGTCTGTCGATTCTTCATTGAACATTTGCACCGCAAGCTGCAAAAGCTCCAAATGCTTTCCGTTTGCCCACACTTTCAAATAAGTTCTGTTTTCATCCATATAAAACTCTCCTTTTGGCGTATGCGTCATCCCATACGCTGTCTTAAATTTATCAGATAAAATAAGACAACAGTATGTCATGGTTAGCCTTCGAGTCCGAATAAAAATATAAATAATATTTGAACTTTGAACAAATAAAAAAGCTGCGGACAATTTCCGCAGCCGCAGCAAATTCCAATTTTTTCAATCAATTTTGTTTTTTAAGCAAATAAAACTACTATTTAAGAAATAATACTCTGCATAAGACAAAAAAACAACGTATATATTCGGCAAAGAATATCGATTTTCAAAATTCGCACAAAATAGAATTCAACACATAAAACTTGTCCGACGGAACGCGCAAACGCGAACCTACCTTTTCGAGCAGTCCTCTTTCCGCAAGCTCAAATGCCGTGCGCAAATAATCGTCTGCCGCCTTATTGAACTCGCTGCTTATCCTCTCCGCGTCCACGCCCTCCTCCGTGCGCAGACCGAGAATAAAGCATTCGTAAGCCTTCTCTTTTTCAGTAAGCCTGTGCCTGCCGACAACGGGCAGCCTGCCTTCGTCCATAGCGCGGATATATTTTTCTAAATTCTTGATGTTTGAACGCCTCAATCCATGCAAGTAGGAGTGCGCCGACACTCCGAGACCGATGTATTCTCCGCAACGCCAATAATTGAGGTTGTGCCTGCATTCCAAGCCCTTCAATGCAAAATTGCTCACCTCGTAGCGACAAAACCCTGCCGACAAAAGCCTTCGGTACACCGCATCGTAAAAATCCGCCGTCGCGTCCTCGTCGGGCAGCACAAGGCGGCGTCCTCCGCAAGTTTTTTGGTTTAACATTGCGGACAGCCTTGTTCCCCTCTCGACGGTTAGCGCATAGGCGGAAACGTGCGTAAGCTTTGCTTTGATTAAAGTATCGAGTGTTCTGTCAAGTCTCTCCGGCGTCTCATAGGGAAGCCCGAGAATTATATCGGCGGATACGTTGTCTATGCCTGCGGCGGCGGCGAAACTGACAGCGTTTTCAAATTGCGCCAGACAATGCGGTCTGTTAAGCAGCTTCAAAGTCCCGTCGTCTGCCGTCTGCAAGCCTATACTCAAACGGTTTACGCCGCTTGAGGCAAACTCGAAAATTTTTTCTTGGGATGCGGAGTCGGGGTTGCATTCAACCGTAATCTCCGCTTTCCCGTTCAAATCGCAGACTTTTGCCACAAATTCGAGAAAATCCGTTATCAGAGACGAATCGACCGCCGACGGCGTACCTCCGCCAAAAAAAACCGTATCTATTTCAAACGGTTTTGTCTCTTTGGCTAAGTATAAAGTCAATTCTTTTTTAAGGCAGGAAAAATATTTCCGCGCAGCGTCAATATGGTTGGGATACGAACAGAAATCACAGTAAACGCATTTTTGCCTGCAAAAAGGAACGTGAACGTAAAGCCCCGCCATCGCTCGTCAGTCCTCGTCTATTTTGAGTATGGACATAAACGCCTCGCTCGGTATGGAAACGCTTCCCACCTGACGCATACGCTTTTTGCCCTCTTTCTGCTTTTCGAGCAGCTTCTTTTTTCTTGTTATATCGCCGCCGTAGCATTTTGCAAGCACGTCCTTGCGCATTGCCTTAACCGTTTCGCGGGCAATAATCTTGTTTCCGATTGCCGCCTGAATGGGAATTTCAAACATCTGACGCGGAATCGCTTCCTTCAATTTCTCGGCTATTTTACGTCCTCGTGCATAAGCTCTGTCCTCGTGTACTATTATGCTTAAAGCGTCGCACATTTCGCCGTTCAAAAGCAAATCCAGCTTGACAAGCTTGCTTGGCACATATCCCTTTATTTCATAATCAAGGCTCGCATAGCCGCGCGTGCGCGATTTGAGCGTATCGAAAAAATCATAGATGATTTCGTTGAGGGGCATTTCGTAGTGTATTCTGACGCGCTTGGTGTCAACGTAAGTCATATCGGCAAAAACTCCGCGTTTTTCCTGACACAGCTCCATAATCGGCCCCACATACTCGGGCGGCGAATATATGAACGCATTGACAATCGGCTCCTCCATGTGCTCTATATTTGTCACAGGAGGCAGCTTGGTCGGGTTGTCAATTTCCAAAACCTGACCGTCCGTCGTATATACCTTGTAAGAAACGCTCGGCGCCGTGGTAACCAAATCGAGGTCGAACTCCCGTTCGAGACGTTCCTGAATTATTTCCATGTGCAGCAGCCCTAAAAAACCGCATCTGAATCCGAAGCCGAGCGCCACCGACGTGTCCGGCTCGTAAACAAGCGCGGCGTCGTTGAGCTTTAATTTTTCCAGCGCGTCCTTCAAATCGTTGTATTTGGAGCCGTCCGCAGGATATATACCGCAGTAGACCATGGGCAACACGTCTTTGTAGCCTTTTAAAGCCTCGGCTGCGGGATTGTCCGCAGTTGTTATGGTGTCGCCGACTTTTGTATCCGACACTGTTTTTATGCTTGCTGCAATATACCCGACGTCCCCTGCCGAAAGACTTTCCGTTTGACGCATTTCGGGCGCAAATATACCGACCTCCGTCACGTCGAAAACCTTGTCCTTGGTCTGAAACATTTTGATTTTGGAGCCTACTCTGACCTTGCCGTCAAAAATTCTTACCAGAATGAGCACTCCCTTGTAATTGTCGTATACACAGTCGAAAATAAGCGCCTTCAAGGGAGCGTTTTCGTCTCCTTTGGGACAGGGAATTTCCTCTATTACGCTTTCGAGCACCTTGTCGATATTTATGCCTTCCTTGGCGGAGATTAACGGAGCGCGGCTTGCGTCCAGCCCTATTTCCTCTATTTCCTGCCTTACCTCCTCGGGACGCGCCGACGGCAAATCTATCTTGTTTATCACTGGCACGATTGCCAAATCGTTGTCCAACGCCAGATAACAATTGGCAAGCGTCTGCGCCTCTACGCCCTGACTTGCATCCACAATCAGCAACGCTCCCTCGCACGCCGCGAGACTGCGCGAAACCTCGTAATTGAAGTCGACGTGTCCCGGCGTGTCAATAAGGTTGAGGGTATAATTTTCCCCCTTGTAGCAGTAATTCATTTTGACGGGAGCAAGCTTTATTGTGATTCCCCTTTCTCTTTCAAGCTCCATCGAATCAAGCAGCTGATTTTCCATATCGCGCTTGGCGACCTGTCCCGTATATTCTATAAGACGATCCGCAAGAGTGCTTTTTCCGTGGTCTATATGGGCTATTATGCAGAAGTTTCTCGTTCTTTGAAGTTTGTCCATTTTTTTATTATACTATTTCAGACTGCGCCTTGACAAACGTTTAATCGAAATTTCACATTGTATTTTTCTTACGAAACGGAAACGGACGCAAGCTTGGAAACGAGACTGTCTACAAATTCGTTTATACTCATCTCGCGCCAGCTTTTTTCGTCGTTTTGATAAATTGCATCCAGCTGCTCCGCGCACTGAATTTCGATTATGCCGTTTTCAATCAGAGTCCCCATAGCGGCGTTGCTTACCGCGTCGGTGAGAGCGGCGGGCAGATTTGACAGAGAAGTGTCAGTGTCAATCAGCGACAGCACGCCCGATTGCTGCGATTGATAAAACTCCGACAGCGGCAGATTCATGACTTTGTCCGTTAAGTCGGAAGAGTCGAGATTTGAAACGGACAAATTGGAAACAATATTGTTTATGCCGTCCGCTTTGTTCCCGTTTTTGTCGTAGTATTGGTAGTCGAAGCATTCGTCCGTGTGCTGAGTATGGTCTGCTTTGCAGCTTTGCGCTTCGTAAAATTTCTTTGTGATTGTGTCGTACCGTATGTAGAGTCCTTGATATTCACCTGTTGTGGTTATTATGCAGATGTTGTTTGATTCGTTGTCGGTCGTGACAGTCTCCAAAGTCAGCTGCAATCCGACTACGTCTATTTCCCGTCTGTGATAATCCAGCAGGTCGCCTACATACATTTCGTTGAGCTTTTCTTCGAGGCGCGTTATTTCAGTGTCTGCAAGCTTTTGCATGATGACGGGAGAGTCTGCAGTCACTCCGATAAGCTCGCCGAAGGTCACCCCTTCAAGCAGTACGTCGAAATCGAAATTTGCCTCCGACAGCTCGCCGAGCGTTTTTGAGGCGATGTTGAGCGTCAAACGGTCGGTTATTTCCGTTTCGCCGTCAAACCATTTTCCGTCGTCGTCGCAAGCGTAGCCCATAAGCTCGCCCATTTTTAAATCACGCGCTATTGACGCAAAGTCGAGCGAGCCGTCTGCCAGCGACGCGGCGTCCTTGTCGATAAGCTTCAAGGTAAGCGTATCGGTAACCTCGCTTTCCCCGTTGTACCATTTGTTTTGGGTTGCGTTGAAAGTGTAGCCCATGAGGTCGCCGACCTTCATGCCCTTGACTATCTCCGCCAAATCCAATCCGTTGTCCTTGACGGTCATCAAATCACGCTCCGCGAGATTGATTGTCAGCTTGTCGGTTATTTCCGCTTCGCCGTCAAACCACTTTCCGCTTTCTTCGTCAAACGTATATCCCATAACGTCGCCTATTTTCATACCGTCTATGACGTCGTTTACCGAAAAGTCTCCGTTCAAAAGCTCGGTCATACTCAAATCGGCGATTTTGACGGTCAAAGCGTCGGTCACGACGGCGCCGCTGCCTGTTTTCCACGTACCCGCGCTTTCGTCGTAGACAAACCCGAGAACGTCTCCCGTTTTCAATCCGTTTGTCAACGTGTTCAGACTGAAACTGCCGTCTGTCAGCTGCGTCGCTTTTATATTTGCGATTGCAAGCTGAACCTTGTCGGTTATTTCCTTCTGTTCGTCGAACCATTTTTGGGTTTGTTCGTCGAAATCATATCCCATCATTTCGCCGACCTTTACGTCTTTGAGCATGGTGTTGACCGAAAAGCTGCCGTTTGTTATGTCTGAAAGCTCCACGTCGGCAACAATCAAAACCAGATTATCCGTGACGGGAGCGTCGCCGTTCAACCAGGCGTCGCTGTTTTCGTCATAGGTGTAATTCATTACGTCGCCGATTCTTGCACCGTCAAGCAGAAACGAAACCGCGTTGCCGCCGCTGTTGAGACTTGCGACGAATGCGCCTAGGTCTTTGGAGGCAATTATTCCTTCTATGCCGGTGGTTTTGATTTGCGGCATGACGGCCTTTAAAGTGACTCCTCCGAGCACCTTGGTCATGTTGAAGCTTGTAAGGTCGTTTAATGTGGGAGGCTCGGAACTGTTCTTCCAAGCCGTAATAATTTCGTCGTTTATCGCGCCGTTTAAAAGGGGCGCGAGGGAAGAAAGCTTGATTCCGCCGAGCGCGGCTTTAAGTCCGTTTTGGTCTGCGAAATTTACGCTTTTAAGCTCGTCGAACTCCTGATTTTGACTGTCAAGCCCCAACAGGTCGATTAGGTCCACTCCGAAGGCGCTCTTGACGGAATTTATGGAAAGATTGTTGTCGTTTATGAGCTTTACGCCGTCGATGATTATGTCAAGCAAAGGCATATCGTCGAAGCTTTTGCCTGCGTCGTTTACGTAGTCGGTGTTTGCGCCGAAGGTGGACGGCTTGATGATTGCAGCCGCAAGCACAACGCCGCCGACCAAAATAATCCAACCGAAAATCATGCCTAAAAAGAATGCAAGTATTCTCCTGCCCATATTTTCCTCCGCATTTAAGATACCTTTAAATTATAACATCAATTGCTTTAAACAGTCAATGGAAAATATTGGTTTGAAAAGCTTGGACTTTTAATCAAACAAATATATACTTTGCTTGCGGCAAGACGAAAATTATTTAACAATAAATATTTTTCACATTTTTCAGGCATTTTTTGCTTGCAATTTGCCGTATTAAATTATAAAATAAACTATATTCATCTGAGAGGTTAAACTAATGAAAGACTCGATAATGGAAAGCTTTGGTCCGAGAATCAAGAAACTGAGACTAGAACGCGGCTACACGAGCCAAAAGGTTGCGGACGAGGTAGGCGTTTCAAAGGGATGCGTCAGCTTTTGGGAAAACGGGCTGAGCGAGCCGAAAGCGTCGCATATCGTGGCTCTGTCAAGGTTTTTCGGAGTAAGCTGCGATTTTCTGCTTGGCAGAACCTCGAATAAATAATTAAACGGACGGTTTTTTTACCGTCCGTTTCTTTTTAATCTTTTTTCATGGGTTCGGAGTTTTGCCGTCTGAAATAAAAACTTTGAATAAATTCATAGTCGGGAAGAGCTTTTTTTTTCATCGCATCAAACAGCCCCTGCCTGTCGTAAGGCTCAGTTACACTGTCGTATTTAAAAGAACCGTCGCCGAAAACTTCAAGTATAATTCCCCGCGCAAAGGAACCTGCGTGGCACCCCACCGAACCGACGTCAACATATAGTTTTTTGCCGCGCATAGACATAGGAGTGTGGTCGTGACCGAAAAAAATCACGTCCGCGTCGTAATGTGCAAACATTTTGTCAAGCTTTTCGGGCGTGGGATTTTTGTCCAGCGGCTGAAACGCCGAATCGTCCGCTTCCCTCGCGTAATGGGTGAAAATCACCTTCAAGCCGAAATATTCGCGCCTGAGCGTAAAAGGTATAGTTTCCGTTTTTTTGCGCAGCTCTTCCCCCAAACTGTCGAAAACAAAATTTTTATGCGCCGTCGAAATATGAGATTTGTCCGCCTGCACCCTGTTGTTTCTCACGAAATCGTTGTCATGGTTTCCCCTGACGCATTGAATGTAGGGATGGGCGAAAAAATATTCGACGCACTCGCGCGAATACGGCCCCATGGAAATCATATCGCCCAAATGATATATTTCGTCGCATTTTTCCCTGTTAAACAACTGCACGATTGCTTCCAGCGCAGGCAAATTGCCGTGCGTATCGGAAAAAATACCTACTTTTTTGCTGTCCAAAATTGTCTACCTCTGATTTTTTCGGAACACGCCGCAAACAGATTGCTATTTTGCGGATGCAAGTTCCAGCTTCAAATCGTTTTCCTTTATCCAGCCCGCCTTTCTTAAAATCAGGCAGAATGCCCAGCTTAAAACAGCCGGCAAAACAAACATAAGCAGAACTATGCCCGTGACAAGCAGCCACGTGTCCACGACGCCTGCCGACGCTTCTATCGTGCCGAAAAGACCGACCAGCCCCGCAGTGCCCATACCTCCGCCCGAAGCATTGCACCTTAGCCCGAACAGGCAGGTTGCAAGCGGACCGCAAATTGCAGACGCAAGCGTGGGCGGTATGAGAATGCGCGGATTTTTCATGACGTTGGGAATTTGCAGCATACTCGTGCCGATTCCCTGCGATATGAGTCCCGACCAACGGTTTTCCTTGAAGCTCATGACCGCAAAACCCACCATGTGGCAACAGCAGCCCACTACCGCAGCGCCTCCGGCAAGAAGCATTGCGTCGCTCGTATTGTTGAGCGCAATAGCCACCCATATAGCCGCGCTCGATGTAGGCAGAGTGAGCAAAATTCCCATAACCACGGCAATTATTATTCCCATAAAGAAAGGAGTAAACTCCGTGGCAAGGGCTATGCCTTCGCCGAGCTTTGCCAAAAGCCAGGTTACGGGCGGACAAAGCGTGACCGCAACGACTCCCGCGACAAGCATTGCCAAAAGCGGCAGTACGATTATATCCAGCTTTGTTCTGCCCGCAACGAGAGAACAAATCTCCGCGGAAATCAAAGCGGCAAGATAAGCTCCTATCGGATTGCCGACGCCTACGGTTATTTGAAGCGTCGGAAGCCAGCCGCTTGCGTTTGCGCCCGCCATACCTGCGACTATGCAGGAAAAAATCGTAAGCTTGTCGCATTTGAGCGAATAGGCAATGCCGGCGCCTATTCCCGCGCCCATCATAAATTTCGCAACGGTTGCCACCTGCAAAAACAGATTGCTTATCCAATTGCCGTCCGCACCGCCGAGCAGCTTGCCCAGCTGCTCGAAAATCGTCCCCGCAATCAGCGTGGCGAAAAGCCCCAGAGCCATACCCGAAAAAGCGTCTATAAACCAACGCTTGGCCAGCCGTCTGACCACCAAACCAAAGCAGCGCTTTTTGCTTTCGGCAGGCTCTGTTTTTTGAATTTCCGTTTCCGATGTGTTTTTTTGTTCGTCCATATTTCTCCTTTATTCAAGTTGCAGAATCTTTTTCATTTCATCCACAACTTCAATAAAGGCTTCTTCGTTGAACGGACTCTTTAGGCCTACGGAGTCAAGCAGCTCCGAAAACGGCTTTGTACCGGCTTGGTTTAAGAACTTCATATATGTTTCAAACGCCTTGTCGAAATCCTTTCTCATCATGATAAGGAATTGGAAGGCAGTGAACTGCGCCAGGCAATAATCGATATAGTAAAACGGACTTTCAAAAATGTGCATTTTGAGCTGCCATTTTCGTCCCGATTTGAAATAAGGCACACCCTTGACGCTCATCCACGGCATAAATTCGCGTTCGATTGACGCCCAGAACTTGTTTCGCTCGCGTTTTGTCAGATTGTAATAATCGTAAACCGTCTGCTGAAAATAATCCACGATTGTGCCGTAAGGCAAAAAGCAGAACGACTCGGCAATATGCTGCCAGCGGTATATGTCTGCCTTTTCACCGAAAAACAATTCCATCCACCTGTGGGCGAAATACTCCATGCTCATGGAGTGCACCTCGCACGTTTCCATCGTCCCCTGACGCGCAGCCCACGCAGCGCCGCAGTTTACGTCAAAGGACTTGAAGGCGGCAAGCGCGTGACCGAACTCGTGCGTCAAAACATCCACGTCGCCGGAAGAACCGTTGAAATTTGAAAGAATGAAGGGCAGCTTGTATTCCGAAAGCTCGGTGCAGTAGCCTCCGCCCCATTTGCCCTCGCGGCTCAAAAGGTCGAAAGCCTCGCTCTCTTTCATCGTCTCAAACAGCTTTTTTGTCTCCCCGCTCATTTGTGAATACATTTTTTCCGCGTTGTCTACAATATCCTGCGCACTGCCCGACGGTACGGCTTCCTCTCTGCCGTAAACGCCGTCGTCGTAAACCATGAGCTTGTCGACGCCGCACTCCTTGCGGATTTTTTCCTTTATCTGACAACAAACGGGCACCACGTACTTTTTTACGTTTTCGCGGAAAACCGCTATATCGTTGCTGTCATAGCAATTGCGCGTCATGCGCAGATAACCCAGCTCGGAAAAGCTTTCCATGCCGAGTTTTTTCGCCATACGCGTGCGGACTTTGACCAGCTTGTCGTAAATATCGTCGATTTTTTTGCCGTTGCGCTTCATTTCCTTTCCGAGAGCCATATACGCGCCCTTTCTCAGCTCTCTGTCGGGATTCGAATCATATTTTTTGATTTGCGCCGTAGTAAGCTTTTCACCGCGATACTCGACGACAATGCCGCTCATTAGAGTGACGTACTCCGTGCACAGCTTGTTTTCCTCAACCATGTCGGCAAGTATTTTTTCGTCTATGCTCTTGGCGGAAATGAGGAAATTGGTGAATACTATTTGCGGAATCCGCTCCTTTAAAGCCGACTTGAATTTGGAGTTGAGATAACACTTGTTGAGGTTGTTTAAGGCGTTGTCGATTTCAGGAGTTATCTCGTTGATATAGTCGTACTCCTTTGCGTAAAATTCGTCCTTAGTGTTTTGAGTGAAACGGATGTTTGCCAAAGACAGGTTTGTTCTCAGCTCGGAAACAACCTTGTCGATTTCCTTGTCGATTGCAAACTGCTCCTCAACGCTCTCCGCACTGTTGAAACGGCGGATAAAATCCTCAATCTGCGCGACGATTTTATCCTTGTCCGGCCTTGTGTAAGGCATCTGAGATACTTTCATAAAAAGAACTCCTTGTTGTGTTGAATTATAATTATATATACAGTCCGCCGTTGACGGACAAAACCTGACCTGTGATGTATGACGAGTCGTCGCCGGCGAGAAAAGCAACTGCACGGGCAATTTCCTCCGGAGAGCCTGCGCGGTTCATCGGAATCTGCTCCAAAAATTCCTCCCTCTCCTTTTCGGACAGTCTGTCGTTCATTTCCGTGCCGACAAAGCCGGGACTCACGCAGTTGACGCGCACTCCCGCAAGAGCGTATTCCTTGGCAAGAGCCTTGACCAATCCGACGACTCCCGCTTTGGAAGCGGAGTAAACAGCCTCGCAGGAAGCGCCCGTTTCCCCCCATACGGAAGAAACCGCCACTATGCTGCCTTTGCCCGCGCCTGTCATATACGGCGCGGCTGCCTTCACGCAATTGTACGCGCCTTTGAGATTTGTGCGCATAACGGCTTCGTACTCCTCCTCCGAGACGTCGTCCAACAGCCCGAAATGCGATATGCCTGCGTTAAGCACCAAGACGTCGAGACGTTTATATTTTGAAACAAATGCCTCGATTCCGCTTTTGACCTGCAAAAAATCTCCCACGTCGAAAGGGAGCTCCGACGCGTCGCCGCCCGACGACAAAATTTCCGTTACCGTCCGCAGCGCGGCCGCGCGGTTTTTTAAATAATTGACGCCTACGGTATAGCCCTGCTTTGCCAAAAGCAGGGCGACGGCTTTGCCTATGCCGCGCGACGCCCCAGTAACCAATGCCGTTTTCACGCTGTTTCTCCTTTTCGTCTCAAACGCCTGACAAATCCGCCTGCGGCGTTGACGATTTTTGCGACAAGCCACATATTGAATTTGAGTAACGGAAAAGATATAAGAACGGATGAGACAAGCAGCAAAATCTCCACGCCGTTGAGCCTGACGTAGCCGAAAAACCACGGCAAAGCAAATATGCCCAACAACACCAGAACAAGCACTCCCGCAAGCATGAGGGACTTCCACCAGTTGAGCGGTTTGCAAGCGTAGTAAAGCGCGAAATAGCTGCCGAAGGTCAACGCCAGCACCGCTATGGTGGAAAACTCGTCAAGCCCTATGCTGACCGACAGCCAGCCCGAGCTTTGCGTGGACAAAAACACGACGTACAGGGAAACGGTTACTACAAGAAACGTAAGCGACGCGGGAAAACTGCGTTTGGCTACGTTGACGAGGAACCTCCCCCGTATTATATCGTTGTTTTTTTGCAGTGCGAGTATGGTTGTGGGCAGCCCGACGATAATCATTTCCAACAGCATGACCTGCGAAGAAGTAAAAGGATAAGCCACCTTTTGCCCGAAGCCGTAATTGGCTATGACGATAAGCAGGTTCAGCACAATAGTATAAATCGTCTTCATAAAATACATGCTTGTCGCCGCCTGTATGTTGTTCACGACCTGCCGCCCCTCGGCAACCACCTGAGGAAGGCTCGCAAAGTTGTCGTCCAACAAAACCAGATGCGCCGCGTTGCACGCCGCCTGACTTCCTCCCGCAAGCGCGATTGCACAGTCGGACTCGCGCAAAGCAAGTATATCGTTTACGCCGTCCCCCGTCATTGCCACCGTGTGTCCCGCCTTTTTGATTGCCTTTACCAAAACGGCTTTCTGCTCGGGCGAAACCCTGCCGAAAACTGTGTATTTCATGGCAATCTCGGCAACTGTTTTTTCGTCCAGACCTTCGAGACTTATATAATTTTCCGCGTTTTCCACACCCACCTTGGCGGCGATGTGGCTGACGGTCAACGGATTGTCGCCGCTTATGATCTTTGCGCCTACGCCGTTTTCTTTGAACCAATTGATTGTTTTTACCGCGTCGTCGCGTATATGGTCCTCAATCACAATCAGCGCAATCGGACGGCGCACGACGGGCAGTTTTATTTCCTCGTCCTTTTTGGCATAAATTACGCTGGACGACTGCGCCAGCAGCAACACTCTGAAACCCTTTTCGGCATATTTCCTGACCAACGAATCAACCCGTTGATTTTTCGCGTTGAGCACAAATTCGGGCGCGCCGAGAAAAAAGGTGCCTTCCTTTTCAAAGGATACCGCGGACAGCTTGCGCGAGGACGAAAAAGGAACGATTGCCGTATGTTTAAGCACGCTTTTGGCGCCGAAATGCTTTTTTAAAGCTTTGGACGTCATGTTTTTGTCGTTTTGCGCCTTCAACACCGAACCCATGATTTCTTTTAGAGTGTAGCGGGAGCCGCTGTTGAAATCAATGGTCTCCACCACGCGCATGGTTCCGTCCGTCAATGTGCCGGTTTTGTCAAGACAAATGGTATCCACACGGGCGAGCATTTCAATACAATACAGCTCCTGCACCATTGTCTTGCGTTTTGAAAGTCTGATAACGCTTACCGCAAGCGTCATGCTCGTGAGCAGGAAAGGTCCCGCCGGTATCATACCGATAACGCTGCCCGCCGTGTTGGTCAGCGCCCTTATAAAAGCCTCGTCACTGTTTAGGCCCGAAGCCAGAAATGTCGTATAATTGGTCTGCCACATAAAGTAAATCATCAGTATGATAATCACCGCAACGACCTTGAGTATGATTTTGAGACCGCCGAGCAGCTGCGAGCGCGGCTTTTTGTATTTCCGTGCGCGGCTTGTCAGCCCTTCTATATAATTTGCCTCGGCTATTTTGTCCGCTCTTGCAAGACAGGCGCCCGAAACGACATAGCTGCCCGCAAACAAATTATCTCCCTTTTTTTTGACAACAGACTCGGATTCTCCCGTGAGCATCGATTCGTTTACTTCGGTCTGACCTTCGAGAACTACGGCGTCGGCGCAAATCTGAACGCCCGTTTCAAGCTTCATCACGTCGTCAAGCACGATTTCTTCGACTGAAATTTCCGTTTCCTTGCCGTCGCGCACTACCTTGACGGCGGGAGCGGCAACGATTCTCAACTTGTCAAGAGACTTTTTGGATTTAATCTCCTGAAAAATCGCTATGCCCGTGTTGACAACGGCAACAATCAAAAAAGTAATCTGAGTCCATTGGGCGTAAACCATAAGTATAACGGCAATGACCAGATACAGCATATTGAAAAAAGTGAAAATATTGCCGAGAAAAATCTGAAGTACGGATTTTCCCTGTTTGCGCGACAATTCGTTTACGTAGCCGTCCTCTTTTCTGCTTTCAACCTGTTCGCTTGTCAACCCCTCGTCCGCCCGCGGACAATATCTTTGCGCCAGACTTAAATCGGGAGTTTTGCGGCGCTTTTTTTTGCGGGAAGCTTTTTTGCTTTTTTCCTTGCCGTCGCCGTCGTCAGGAAGCCGCGGCTCGTCTGCCGACGCTTCTTCCGTCTCCGAAAGCTCGTTTTCCCGATTTTCCTCGTTTGAAGAACTCTTTTTTCTTGCGGCGAACAAATTTTTGAGCCGCGTCGAAACCGACGCTTCGGAAGCCTCTTTTTCCGTTTTTTCGGCAACGCAAGGCGCGGCGGAATCCTCCGCCGCTTCCAAATCGTCTTTAAGAGTAAAAATCGGCTGCGTACCGTCGTTCTTCATGTCAATCCAACTTTTTTATTCCCTGTTCCGAGCAAACGAAAAACTCCGTATATCCCGCCTGCTTCAACGAACTAAGCTGAAATCCGAAATTTTTTATTTTTTTGAGAACAAGACACACGTTGCCCTCCGTCCGCTTTTGCGCTGCCGCAGACAACGCCGAAGACAACACTGCGGGCGAAGCGTTCTTTTCCGTAAGAAAAACGACTTTGCCCTGTCCGTCGTCCACCGTCATGCCCTTGTCTTTGAGAATATTGAAGATTCGCTCGAAGCCTATGCTGAAACCGCAGGCGCATACTTTGCCGCCGATTAACTTGCCGAGCAGCTCGTCGTACCTGCCGCCTCCGCCCACCGAAATTCCGTAATCCCCGTAGGAAATCTCGAAAATCGTGCCCGTGTAATAATTCATGCCGCGCACGAGAGAAGCGTCGAACCTGATTTTTTCAAAACCGCAAGCCCTGACCGTGCCGAAAATATTGACAAGATTTTCTCCCGCTTCGGGACAAATGGAACAGGCTTTTTCCAGCGCAGCCTTTTCGTTTTCGTCCCCGAGACTTTCCGTAAGCTCGACGAGCTTTTTTGCGCCGTCCGCGCCGAACGCCTCCGAAAGCTCCTTTTCTACGCCGTCCGCGCCGATTTTGTCCAGCTTGTCCAGAGTTACAAACACCTTGTCGAAATCCTTTTCGCAAAAGCCGCAAGCAAGAGCAAGCGCCTTTAACAACCGTCTGTCGTTGACTCTCACGCAAAAATCAGGCAAGCCGAGCTTTTCCAAAGCTTCGCCCGTTGCGAGTATAAGCTCTGTTTCGGCAAGGAAGGACTCCTCGTTGATTATATCGATGTCGCATTGCACGAACTGACGGAAACGCCCCTTTTGCGGACGCTCGGCGCGCCAGACGCTGCCCGTCTGCATAGCCTTGAAAACGGAGGGCAGCTTGCCGCAGTTGTTGGCAAAATACCTTGTGAGCGGCACCGTCAAATCGTAACGCAAGCCCAAGTCGCACAAATCGTCGGCGGATGAGTTTTCCAGCTTTTCGCCGCGTTTGAGAATTTTGAAAATAAGCTTTTCGTTGTCGCCGCCCTGCTTGGAGGTCAAAAGTCCCAAATCCTCTACGCAGGGAGTTTCTATTCCCGTAAATCCGTATGAGCGGTAAACGCCTTTTATTGTGTCCGAAATTTTTTCCCTAAGCAGCAAATCCTCGGGAAGAATATCTCTCATACCCTTAGGGGGAGTTTTGTCAAACATTTTCTTATCCTTGTCTTAATGTTTTATTTTAACATCGAGCGGAAATATTGTCAATCAATTGAATATTCTGTCCGCCCACCTCGCCATTGCGTCAAGCACTATGTCTCCCTGCTTGTCGCTTTCGTTGGCAAACAGATACAGCTTTATCAAAGGCTCGGTTCCGCTCGGACGTATGACCAAACGGTTTCCGTGAATCATGTCGACAATCAGCATGTCGCTCCTGCCGAAATCCTTGTATTTGGAAACGCGCAAATCCGTTTTGGACGTTACCGGAATTCCGTTTATATCGTCTTTTATTGCCGTGCGGACGTAATCCAGCAGCTCTTGTTTCCTTTTTTCGCCGTCGGCTCCCGCAAACTCGTAGGAAATCTGCCTGTTTTTGAAATTTCCGTATTTCATTTTCAGATTTTTGAATTTGTCCACAAGCGTAAGGTTTTTGCGTTTTAAGGCTGCGCACATCTGCACGGCAACCAAAGACGCCACGACGGCGTCCTTTTCGCGAACTCTGTCCCCCACCAGATAACCGCAGCTTTCCTCCATACCCATGACGAAATCGCGCTGTCTGTCAAATTCAAGCTCTGTCACCTTGGCGCCGATGTTTTTGAACCCTATCATGGTTTCAATCGTCTCTGCGTCGAAAACTTCCGCAATTTTGTCTATCATAGGCGTAGTGACCACGGATTTGACTACAACGGGATTTTGCGGCATCCTCTTGGTCTGCTTCATGCTGTAAAGCACAAATTCCGTCATGAGCGCGGCGACCGTGTTGCCGTCCAGCACGACATATTCTCCCTTGTGCAGCACGGCAAGCCCCATTCTGTCGCAGTCGGGGTCCGTAAGTATGACAATATCGGATTTTTCCCGCTTGGCTTCCTCGATTGCCAGTTCAAAGGTCTGCGGCTTTTGCGGGTCGGGCGACGGGCAGGTGGTAAATTTTTCATTGGGGAAGGATTGAGCCGTAACGGTTTTGACTTCCTTGACTCCCGCCCGCTCCAAAATACGCGGAACCATATGCCAGCCCGTGCCGTTGAGCGGCGAATACATCACCTTCACGTCCTTTGCGGGCAACGGAGAAATTTCCCAGACCGCGTCGAGGTAATCCCGCTTTATCTTGTCCGTCATATACTCGATTTTTTCTTCTTCCAGACAACCGTTGAGGTCTCCCATAGGCACGGAAAAATATTCTATTTTGGACATTTCCGCGGAAATTTCCGCCACGGCAGAGTCGTTTATCTGACAGCCCGTGTTGTTATAAAATTTGAAGCCGTTGTATTCCTTGGGATTGTGACTCGCGGTGAACATAATTCCGCCGTCCGCTCTGAGCGTCCTAATTGCAAAAGACAAAAACGGCGTGGGCTGCATTGTGTGCGCAAGAAACACCTTGATACCGGAGTTTGCCAAAATGCACGATGCAATCTGCGCAAAGCGCTGCGAGTTGTGGCGGCTGTCAAAGCTAATGGCAACCGACTGCGCTTTTTTCCTGTTGAGAAAAACCGCATATGCTTTGACGGCGCGGGCAACCGTGTAAATGTTGACGCAGTTGGGGCCTGCGCCCAGCTTGCCTCTTATGCCCGCTGTTCCGAAAGACAAATCCTTAAAAAAGCAATTTTCTTTGGCAACCTCGTCGCCTTCGAGTTTGTTTAACTCGTTTCTGATTTCTTCGTCATACACGTTGGCCTTCCAAAAGGCGAATTTGTCATTGTAACTCATAAACTGTTTTTATCCCTTTTTCTTTTATTATAACACAAGCATTGAAAATTTGCCACCGTTAGTGCGTATTAAAAAAATTTTTTGCCGCGCGGGTTGAGACGTTTTAAACCGCAGGAACCTTACATATATTTTAATATGAAAAAATTTAAAGTATTTGTTTGTATTATAACCGTTTTATGTCTGTTTTTGTGTTTTGCGGGCTGCGGGGAAAACAAAAGCACAAACAAAAACCTGACCGCTCTCAAAATTAAAGTGACGGACTTGGACGGAAACGCGGTCTCAAAAGCGCAAATCACGCTTGTGGAATGCGGTTCGTCGTTTTTTACCGACAACAACGGTTTAAGTCCCACAATGGAAGTTCAAATTTCAAAAACCGCTCTCAACGTAAACGAGGATTGGTCTACCGTCACCGTTGTGGTCAGCTGCGAGGGCTTTGTCACAACCGTGCTTTTCAATTGCGTGGTCAAAGACAATCAGACGCGGGGAGACCTGACCATACGCCTTTTTAAGCTCGACCAAAGCGAACTGCCTTACGTTGCGATTGTCGAAGTGCCTCCCGATGATTTTATCAAAAATCTGACGGGCGCAACGGACGACGCTCAATCCGAGCCGACCGAATAAAACCGAAAAAAAAGATTTTATTTTTTTCCGCGCAAAATAATTGTCAAAACCTTCCCGATATGATATAATTCTACCGTTAAAAAAATACGGGCAATTAACTCAGTTGGGAGAGTGTCTTCTTGACGTGGAGAAAGTCAGGGGTTCGAGTCCCTTATTGCCCACCATTATCCGGACGTCGCCTTTTGGCTTGTTCGGATTTTTCTTTTGACAGAAAATCCGAACTTCGCCTTGTGGCTCGTCCGTCTCGGCAGTACAATAATTGAGGGCGAATTTTGTGACGCTCGCACACGTTGCTCGCTGCTCCGTCGCTGCCGCTCCTTGCGAGTCCCTTATTGCCCACCACGTCGAAACGCGACGAATTTTGCAAATAAGACAGCTTTTGCTGTCTTATTTGCTTTAACGTCGGTTTCTCCTTTCCCAAAAAGTTCCTTGAAACTTTTTGGGTTTTTAATTTCAGTATTGGCAAAATCAAATCTCGACGTCCCTTTCGGGCTTGTTCGGATTTTTCTTTTGACAAGAAAATCCGAACTTCGCCTTGTGGCCCGTCCGTCTCGGCAGTACAATAATTGAGGGCGAATTTTGTGACGCTCGCACACGTTGCTCGCTGCTCCGTCGCTGCCGCTCCTTGCGAGTCCCTTATTGCCCACCACGTCGAAACGCGACGAATTTTGCAAATAAGACAGCTTTTGCTGTCTTATTTGCTTTAACGTCGGTTTCTCCTTTCCCAAAAAGTTCCTTGAAACTTTTTGGGTTTTTAATTTCACAGTATTAGCAAAATCAAATCTCGACGTCGCCTTTCGGCTTGTTCGGATTTTTCTTTTGACAAGAAAAAAACGGAACAGGCGTTTGCCTGTTCCGTTTTTGTTTCAGTATTAGAACACCGATTTTCTTGCCGTCAAGCTGCCAGCTCCTGTTCCTCCACAGGCTGCTGTTCGCTTTCCTCGGGTTGTTCCTCCTCGACGACTTCCGTAATCTCTGCCGTCTTGCTGCCTTCTTCGCCGCTTATCTTGACGGTGAAGGTTTTTCCTGCGGAGTTTTTAACCTTGTAAACGCCGGCTACGTCGTCATAAACGCTCTCGGTAATCAGATAGAGGTAAGTGGTTTCATTTTCCGTTTCTTCGTCTTTGACGGTAATCGAAATCAAAAGAATGCCTTTTGTAGGACTCAAATCAACGAATGACAAGCCGTCCTCGGAATAAATTGTCTCCACCGTCTCACAAGAAACTGTAACCGTGTCAATGAGACTGAGAATATAAGGATTCTTTTCTTCCTCATCCGAACCTACTCCTGTATCGGTTTTTTCCGTAATCTCTATCGTGTAGTAGGTTGTTGAAGTAATCTTGCCGTCATCCGTCTTTTCTCTGAGCACATAATAAACTTTGCTCAAAGAAGTGGCGTAAATGTTGGCGGCAGATTCAATTTCAACGTCATCCTTGAACAGCTTGATTGAGTAGAACGCGCCCTGCGCCAAGCTGGTGTCGGTGGCGATAACTCTTTCAAACACGACTTTGTAACCGTCCGCGCTCTCTACCGTTTCCTCGCGCGTCATGGCGTAAACATTGTAACCATAACCGAGATAAGTGCTGCCGATAGCGAAATACAGGTGATAATCGTAGCCGTCCTCTCCCTCGAAGTTTACCGTATAAATTTTTGTCTCTTCGTCGTATACGTAATCGGCGGTATTAAAGGACAGAATATTGCCATTCAAGTCATACATGAGAGCACTTACGCCGAATGTGCCCTTTATGTAGGAATTTTCGGCGGCGACGCCGTATTCGTCATACTCGGTTATTATGGCAATTTCGCCCCAACTGTTTGCTAAGCTCTGACCGAACAGCATCGCATAGAGGTAGTACATGTTCAAATATGTGCAGGAAGGAAGGGTCCTTCTGTGCTCCATCGCGGTGACTTTATAGGTATTTCTGTCGCCGTTGAACGTCACGCTGATGTAGAAACGGAAATACTGAACCGTGACGTACATCGTTCCGTTTTCCTCTCTTGTGACGGTGCAATCGAACTCTTTGCCGTCGATTTTCACCTTGCCCGACACATTGAAACTGGTTAAACCGTTGGGAGTGAAAGTCAAATCCTCAAGAGGCTTTTTGTAATTTTCTTCACCCTCTTTTTCAAGGGGCACGGGATATTTTTCTTTCGTTGCTTCATCGCGTCCGAACAATACGGCAAAGCCGTTGTTGCGGATATATGTTACGTCGTTGTACTCAACGGTTTCGGCAAACGTACCGAACTGTTCCTCTACAAAACCGTATTCGTTTGTTACAACGCCCGTTTCGCCCGCGTTGGCTCTGCGATAAATAACTACTATGTCGTTTACAACATTGTAGTAATAACGCGTAGCGCCGTTGAAAACGGCAAAACCGTATTTTGTGAACTGCAACGACGCGCCAAGGTCGGAAGTGTAATATCCTCTTTCCGGGAAGTTGAAAGGCGTGGCAACACCTTTTTCGTTGTCATAAATGTAGATGCAAGCGTCTTCGACTTGGGTGCTTGCGTAGTAGAGCATATTATCCGTTATGATAATATATTCTCCGACTTCCCTTTCGCCCATCTTGTTGTATCTGACCGCTCCGCCGTTTTCGTCAAGCACGAGCACGGAGAAATCGGTTTCATTGACGTAGATACGCGCCACCTCTTTGTGCGAAACCACAAAGACATTGTAATAGGACGAGGAAATCTGAATAACGCCGCGTTTGCCTACTATCGTCGTATTTTCGCTTCCGTCTTGATAAACGAGAGTGAACTCGTAGCCGTCGGACGTGTAGGTTCCGTTATCGTCGATGTAATTCTTTTCGGAATCATTGCCGATAGTAAATACGGAAAGCTTGCCGTAGCCGTCCAGCTCGACGTAAACGCCTGTGGCGTTCTGATTGTCCATCAGAATGTATGTTCCGTACTCGGCTCCGCGCGCGGTGAATTGTTTGTTGTCTTTAATGTCAAAGTAACGGTACGCGTTGTCGATAATCATGCAAACGACATTGCTTTCGGAAATAAAGTAACTGCTCTTTACCGTTGTGCCGTCGTCGCTGTTGAAATACTCCGCCATGTAGCTGAATCCGTCCAGTTTCAACCTGCTGCCGTTTTCCGCACGATAATCGCCGTTGTAAGTCTCGTTGTAGCGCGAGAACAAATTGTTGTTGGATGCGTAAAGGCGGATAAATTTGAAGGTAAGCGCCTCGTCGGAAGAAGTAAACACCCAAATATCCGAACCATCCACAGCGGTAAACTCGGAAGATTTTTCAACCGTGCCTTCGTAAACGGTTTCGGTTTCTCCGTCTTTCACGGTGTAAACCGCGCCGCCCTTGCCGTCAAAAGCAAGAGTTTGGTTTGAGGTGTACTTGTTGCCTTGGATAATTTCCTTAGCGGTGTAGGGAGCGTGTTGAAGGACAATGAACGTATTATTTTCTTCGTCAAGTTCCAAATACATTGTGCCCTGAGAGGTAGACACTGTCAATATGTTGCCGCTGACGGTATATACCGCAGTGAAGCTGCCGTCTGTGCTGTTGTACACGATAAATCCGCCGACAAGGAAAATGCTCGCGTCGCCAGAAGTATATGTGGCGGTCGGCAACTTCGTAGTTGTGTTGTCGGAGCCGTCAATTCCCTTAGTTGTCACGGAATACCAATAAGTAACGCCCACGTTGCCCTTGCTCGTTTGCAAAACGGCAGTGTTGAATACAAACGACACGACGGTCTGCAAATCGTAAGGCTCGGTAACGAGTTCTTCCTCAACGTCAAAATATTTATCCGCAGTGTACATATAGGTTTTTGTGTTTTCGTCAAACACTATCGTGCCTTCGGAAATTTTGACATATTCAGATTGTTTTGTGCGTCCGTAAAGGGTGGCTTTGCCCTCTGCGCCGTCGTTGACAGCCAGCAACGGAGAGTACCAATAAAGAACCTCGGGGTCGCTGTCTCTGTAATAATATTCGCCGTAAGAGTTGTGCTTCTTTTCAAAGTAATACTTGGTTTCGGTTATCGGGTTGTCGTTGTCTCCGACTGCGCCCGTGTCAACCTCAACATCCTTGACGATAAATGTAAAGGTAGCGGGATTGCTGCCCACTGCGCCCTGCTCGGAATAGAACCTGATAATGCTTCCGCCGAGCACGGACGTGCCGACAACCTGATAAACGCCTTTGAGCGTTGTGGTGCCGTCGAAATACGTCGCGCTGTAAAGCCCGTCCATCGTAAAAGTGGCTTGGGAATTCTCGGATTCATAGGTTTTGTCGGAGCTTTCGTCGTAGATAACATAGCCCTGCACAGAGGTGCCGCTCATAATCTGAAATACGCCCGCGACAATGCCCATAGACGTCCTCAAAGTTATGAGCTGAGTCTCGGTGTCGTAAGTATACCTGTACGCCGAAGTAGAAGTACCCATGTTGATAACGGCGGTTCCGAAGCCGTCGAGCAGCATCTGATAAACCGACGTGAAGTAAACCAGTTGACCGTCGTTGATTGCAAAGCGCACAAGACCGCCGTTGTCGCGTCCCAAAGCGTACTCTTCTTCGTTGCGTATTTGAAAAGCGTCCGTACCGCCGGCAGTACCGACTATGAAGTTAAAGTCATCACCGCCGTCGGAAAAATGCGCGGTATATATACCGCTTTCGTCGACTGTATAATAGCCTTGACGCTCAACGGTAATAATTCCCTTTTCGTCTTTTTCGACATACGAGATTCCGTCAAATCTGTCAATTTGGAGGAATATGTCACTGTTGACTCCCACTCCGGAGACAAAGAGGTCGTACGTCATATTGCTGTTGCCGTTATCCTGAAAAACAAAGGTTCCGTTTTCGTTGACTTTGCCAGTAATAACAATGTCCTCGTCTAAGTTTCTGATACGGAACTCGTTGTTTTTAGTGTTGAGCGAGCCGATAAAATACTCGCCGCCGCGATACAAATAGACAACTTCGGCGTCGTCGGGGTCGAGGAATATGTAATCTTCGCCCTCGAACATATCGACGAGACCGACGCTCCACACGGCTTCAAACACCATGTCGTCTTGTGGAATGAAGCTTTCCGGCTCGGTATCACTAACCTGCGCGAGATTTCTGAGCAGGGAGTAGATGACATTGGTTTTGTATATGGTTTCTCCGCCGTCGGCAGTCCAGCCGACCAGGAGTTTGCCTTCGCTCTCGAAATTTACGGGCACGGTAACTTCCTCACCGTACTTGACTTCAAACGATATGTCGTCGAAATCCTCACCCGCGTCGAAAAAGACAAATAAAGTCTTTCTGTCAAAATAAAGTTTAAATACGTTTGCGGATGCGTTTGCGGACAAGGTTTTGCTCGCAATCTCGCTCTCATGACCGATGACTCTGTCAAAACCCTCCACTTTTTCGTCGGGAGAAACCTGCGTTCCCGCCCAATCGTAGCCCGTAACGTCATTGTCCGCTTTAACGTATTTCGTTTCGTCTTCTATGTCCTGCAAATACAATTCAACGGTGTAAGCGACCTTGTATTTGGCTTTGAGCGTGACGTTTTCCGAAGGCATAACAGCGCTCTCGGACAATGCGTCGTCACCTTTGAACCAGCCGCCGAACTGATGATTGGCTTTGGAGGGTGCAAGCTCCTTGACCGCGTTGTACAAATTTACTCCCGCCTTCAAAGACAGCGACGTCGTGGAAAGCGAGCCGCCGTCAAGGTCAAGCGTAACGGTATAAAGCTGCGTCCACTTTGCGTAAAAAGTAAGGTTGCTTTCGGGCGTCGTGCTTGTAACCGCGCTGCCCGAAAAGTTCTCGTCCGTGAACCAGCCGTCGAACTCGTAACCTGTCCTTGTGGGAACGGGTAATTCATAGCTTTCGCCCTTTTTGACCTCAACGGTTTCTATCGAGCTTCCGCCGTTGGTTTCAAAGGACAGCTTCACGATGTCTTTGCCGCAGGCAGAAACAGCGCATAGAACTATCGCAAATAAAATTGCCGTTAATAAAAACCTGAATTTTTTCATGCTTTAATATATCTCCTGTATTTAATGTTTTCCTACACAAGTGTAATTGAGTTTTGACGCCGTTTCACATGAAGGTACGCTCCTTTGACATCGATATGTCCTGTTTATTCAATTTACGGATTTTCATCCGAGAATTGCAAAATAACAATCAATCCCTTTGCGCAACTTCTTCAAGACCAGAGCGACGGAACATCCGACAACGACCGGTCGATTTCTCCTTCACCCGGTTCTTCGTCCTCCGGCTCCTCCGTCTCGACCTCCCAAACGGTGTAGAGCACCGTTCCCTCAGGCAGGTCGGCAATGTCACTGCCTGTCAATTCGGGCGTCGTTCCGTCAGCCTGCGTTGTCCAGCCCGAAAAGTTGTAACCCCTACGGGAAGGCGAGGAGAATCTGTTGTTTCCGAGTACAGGCGCGCTGTCGCCCGACTCACTCAATCTTTCGACATTGAGCATCAAGCTTTCGTTTATAGTAACCGAAACGACATAGCTTCCGTCTTCGGACAAGGTGCAGCCCAACATAACGGGACGAAATGAGGAATTCCACCTCGTATCCCAGCTCTCGGGCACACTTTGGGCGTCGCTGTAAACGGTCAACTGTGTGCACCTGTAAAACGCGTGCGCTCCGACATTTTCCAAAGTGCTCGGCAAGAGCACCGACAAAAGCCCCGTACAGCTTCTGAAAGCCTGTTCTCCGATTGTTTTGAGACTGGAGGGCAGATAGAGCCGAGTCAGATTTCTGTTTGCGTAAAAAGCAAATTTTCCGATTTGTTCGATGCCGTCGGCAAACTCCGCTCGTCTCAGCGATGCGCAATCCGAAAAAGCATAGTCGCCTATCACCCGCAACGAAGACGGAAATTCAAAGGTTTTGAGGTTGGCACAACGCGCAAAGGCATATTGACCGATAGTCGTAAGGTTAGGCACAGCCCCCTCTACAAATCCTACCTTTTTCAACGCAATGCAGTCTTGAAACGCAAGCGCACCGATAGATACGACGCTAGAAGGCAAGTAAACCTCGCTCAGCGAAATGCAGTTCAAAAAGGCATATGCCGAAACTTCCTTCAAATAATCTCCGAAATCGATTGTCTTGATGTTTTTGCATCTGAAAAACGCAAAGTAACCGATTTCTTCGACACGTCCGCTCGACAGGTCAATCTCGCTCAACGTATGGCAATCGTAAAAAGCGGAACGTCCTATCTTTTTGAGATTTGCAGGTATATCAATGCTGTACAGTGACTCGCATTTGTAGAAAGTGTAATCCTTTATTTCCTGAAGGTTTTCGTTGAGAGAAATTGCAGACAGACCGGTACAGTTGTAAAAAGCGCCCGTTCCGAGATAACGCACGTTGGTAATGGCGCCTCTGACATTTTTGAGAGACTCACAACCCAAAAACGCGAAGTCTGCGATGCCTATCGTATCAGGCTTCAAAGTTACGGTAGTAATGTTTATTTCTTTTCCTTCCGCATCGACGGTGTTGTAGCCTACCACCCAATTTCCGGCGTAAACAACGCCTTCTTCGGTGGGATTGTTCCACAAAGCGGTGTCTACAAATGCTTTTTCTCCTATGCTTGTCACGCTTGCGGGTATTAGATTTCCGTTTTCCGGGTTAGCCAATTTGTCGCAGCCGTAAAAAGCATTGGTACCGATGCTTTTCAAGTTTTCACCTAAATTCAAAATCATCAGATTGTCGCAATCGGTAAAAACGCCGTAAGCTATTGTTTCCACACCGGGCAGTGTGACGCTGTACAATGCTTTGTTTTTTGCAAAGCAGGAATCGCCCAGATACTTTATCGATGAGGGCAACACGACTTTTGTAAGGTTTTCGCACGATGTAAAGGCTCTGCCGACAATGCCGACCGTTCCCTCTTTGAAATCGTTGGCACTCAACTCGGTAATATCGGCGCGGTTTTCCACGGCAACCACCCAATTATCGGCGTAAATGATATTGTCTCCGGCGGTTAAGCAGTCGTTGTAAACCTTGGTTCCGTTGAAAACACCGCTTCCGACCGTCGTGAGGGACTGAGGCATAGTGACCTCGCTCAGCTCCGTACAGGCATTGAAAGCGCCAATTCCCAACGAAACAAGCCCTTCGGGCAAAGCCACCTGCGTGAGCTTGGGACATTCGGCAAAGGCATATGCGGCAATACGTATCAACGAGGAATTTTCCGCAAATTCAATTTCGGAAAGATTGCCGCAACGGGAAAACGCCCTTTCGTCAAGTAAAATGAGCTGGCTGCCGAAACTTATCGACTCCAAGGCCGAGCACTCGGAAAACGCATGACTGTATATTGCCAGCAAGGCATCGGGAAGCTCGATTGATTTCAACGAATTGCAGCCGACAAACGCGGCTTCGCCTATCAGCGTTACATTGTCGCCCAGCACAACCTTTTCAAGCGCGCGGCAATAGGAAAAAGTATTGGCTTCCACCGTATCGACATTTTCGGGCAAGGTGATTTCCTTTAACGACAGACATGAGCTGAATGCCCCGCTCCCTATGTAAGTGACAGACTGCGGAATAACAATGCTTTCAAGGTCGGGACAATTGTAAAACGCTTCGTCGCCGATTGACCTGACATTGTTTCCTACAACGATGTTTTTTACTTTGCTAGCTCTGAAAGCAGAGTTTGCGATTTCCGTGACGGGCTTGCCGCGATAGACGTCCTCGATTGTGAAGCTGTCGGTGCACGTGCCCGCGCTTGTTATCGCATATTCGGTGTTGTTGTTGATTAAGGTGTAAACACAGCCCGTTTCGTAATTTTTGTGAAACGAAACGACCTCCGACCAATCGGACTCCTTGGCGGAGCTGTCTCTCGGCACCGCTTTTATGCGAATTTCGTAATCGCCCTCCTGATAACTTGACAGCGAATAGCTTGTTTTGCGGGAGACAACGGTATCTGTTTCTCCCGTCGCAATGCTTTTTATTTCCAGACTGTACGTTCGGGCGTTTTCCACCGAACTCCAAGTCATCAGATAATCGTCGTCAATACGGATTTTTTCGGGGACGGCAAGCGTCTTTCCGCATCCGACAAATATCAGCAGGCACATCGACAAAACGAAAGCCGCTATAAATGTAAGAAGTTTTTTCATTTCTTCTCCTTTGAGAATTGCAACGTACTATTGTGATTTTTTGTTCTTTCTCTCACGAATAATTTCGTGCAGCCACTTGAACTTGAATTTGCGCACCGCTATATCCAACAGGAAAAGCACAATCGCGGCAATGATAAAAGCAAGTCTCGGGTCATAGGTTTTGGCGATTTCCGTCACAAATCCGTCCAGAATCTCGTCGGGCGACTGCAAATCGGAAACCAATACGCCGTTGCCCTTTTGGGCAATTTCGGCAAGCAACGCCTTCGACGGGTCTATATCCGTCTCCTCGACATTCAAGTCGTACTCTTTCGAGTAGGAAAAGTTCTTGTAAATCTCGTACAGGGAGTTTTCAACGGGATTTCCCGCATCGTCGTACTTTTGCAAAACGATTTTGTAAACTCCGCCCTTTTTCACAACTATGTCGCTGCGGCTGTAACTGTTTGCAGAACTCAAAGCCAAAGTGACATAGACGGAATCGGTCGCGGGGTCCCCCGACGTTTCGTTGAGGGAAATCACCGTGCCTGTCGACATATCCTCGATTGTGCCGCGTATTGTCTCGTTTTCCGCAAGAGCCTCGTTGACATAGACATTCAGCTGATTTATGTAATTGTCCTCGTTCAGCGTACCGTACAGAATCGTGGGACGGATGCTTTCCGTCGGCATAAGATTTCTGACCACGTTGAGCAAAAATGTCTGACCGTTTGCGTCCTGCATAAATTGACCGGACCACTCTCCGCCGTTGAGGTCGCACATAAAGCTGCCGACCATACCACCTTTGCTGTTATCGTTTTTCAAATATTTCCACTGCACGTAAAGCGGAACGCTGTAATCGCCCGAGAGCACCATATCCGCGCCGGTACGCAGCTTGACGCCGAAAAATCCTCCCAGCTGAACAGTCAATTTGTTCTGCGTGCCTTCCTCCGCGGTTCCGGTTTCCACGCCGCTTAGCAGAGGAGAAAGCAGATTGGCAACCGTAGGATTAAACGGCTCGTCGTCCACTTCTTTAAGCTCGGGCACGCTCAGGTTTTCTTTACTCCATATCGAAACTTCGGTAATGTTGCTCGATACGCAAATCGTGCCGTGTCCGAGTATGACGGCGCGCACCATCTTTCTGTAAGGCGAAAGACTTTCTACGTTTAAAGCAGGGTCGTCAATCGTCGTCTCTCCGGGCACATAATCGAAGTCCTTCGTCAAGCCTATACCCAAAAACGAGAAGGAAATTCCGTCTTTGTCGTAATAATCCCTGATTAACTGTTCGTATTGTACCGTCTGGTCGTCTCCTACCAAAGCGTCCGAAACCAAAACAATATGACGCCTTTCAATTTCCTGAAAACTTCTCAAAATCTGTCCCGCGCGCTCTATCGCCCCGGGGAACGTAGTGCCGCCGCCGGTAGAAATATTGTTGATAGCGGAATAAATTTTGCTTTCCTGCGTACGGGGCGTGAGAGGCAAAACCATTTCGTAGTCGGTTGACAACGTCATGATGCCTATGTAGTCTCTTTCGGAAAGCGCACCCAGCGCACTGGACGCTGCCGTCTTTGCAAGCTCGATCGGGTCGCCCTGCATCGAGCCGGAAACGTCGATGATAAAAATAACTCCCAAAGGCGGTGTGTAATTTATTGCCTGAACGGGAAGCATTTGCTGATACAGACTTCCGTACATATCCGTTCTGTTGTACGCGTTTGCATTTTCTCCGTCCTTGCCGCCTATGGTAAACATTCCGCCGCCGTAGGTCGATACATATTCCTCCAACATTTCGACGAAGTTTTCGGGCATATTGGTGTTTCTGACACTGTTCTCGACGCGCGCGCCCAAATCGTAGTTGGAAATGTTGTTGAGAATAACCTGGTCATACTGACGCAGTTCGTCAACCGTCGTCGGAATTTCCTCCGAATCGTACACGTTGAGTACGGTAACGTCAAAATTGCCTTCTTCGGTCAGAAGGTTGACCAAAGCGTCCGATTCTCCGCCGTTTCTTTCCAGAATCAGAATTTTGTCGAATACTTCCAAATTGAAATATGTATTGTAGACGTTGTTCTGAATAATTCCGTCCTCGTAGGACTGCGGAAACTCGTCAATGGAAAAGCCCATTTTGTGAAGTCCGTCAGTATCAAACGAATGGTTTAAAGCAACCGTATGAGTACCGGGCGACAGCTCGATTGTCTGAGTTGCGCACTCCACGTCGTTGTCGGTAAGCTTCAACTGTGCGGTAACCGTTGAGTTGGTGAGCAAAGTGACGTTTATCGTAAAATTCTGTTCGACGCTGAGCTGATAATCTGGAAACTGCACGTCCAAAATCTGAATGTCGTCTCCGTCAAAGTCCGAAGAAACGTGCACGGTGTCAAGCCTTGTGCCCTGTCCCGTAATCTGCCCTATGACGTTAAGCACGTCTTCATCCGTTTCCTTTCCGTCGGTGACAAGTATGATTTTGGCAGTCTCGGGATATTGGAAAAGAGTGCGGGCATATCTCAGCGCGGCTGCCATGTCGGACGCGCTTGTGTCGGGCGTCTCTTGACTGTCCCTGTAAGCCTCGTAAACTCTGTCGACATTTGCCGTCAAGGGAACGACGTATTTGGAGTCGAAACCGAAGGTAACTATGCCTACCTTAAAGCCGTCGTAGCTGACCTTGTCCAAAGCGGCTCTCAAAAATTGGTCTCTTTCTATAAACGACTCCTCCTGCGAGTCCGAAACATCCACGACAAACAAAATTTCGTTTTGGTCGTTGGAAAGCTTGTAATCAAACCTGATACCCGAAAGCACGGAAATGGCAAGAACCATTACGCACATATGCAACACCATTGAAGTAATGCGGTTTCTCGTCCGTCTGTACTTCTTTGACAGCATGAAATACGGAATCAGCGTAAGCGCCAACGCGGGAATCAACAGCAAAAGAAGCCATGGATGAGAAAAAACTATTTGAAAATCATGCATACCTTTCTCTCCTTTACGCCTCTTCTTTGATATGCAGCACCCACTCGATGAACAGGAATGCCACAAGCGCAGCCGCAATATAAATCAGCAAGTCGTAGTAATAATCGTTTTCATCCTCAATCTTGTACGGGTTTACCATACTGTTGCGGGAATCCTTGATATTGCTTTCGGTCGAAGGAATTTTCACATAAATATCGGTTGTTATATCCTTTCCGAAATCGGTAGTCTGTTTTATCTGATACATACCGGGCAATCCCGTGGTGAAGGTGGCGGGGAAAATGCTCAAAATTTCCAACTGCTGATTGTTATACCAAACGGAAAGCTCGCTTCCTCTGCCGTTGAGCGAAATGGCGCTGCCTACCTCAAACGAGTTGCCCGAGACCGTAGTCGGGAAAAAATGCCTGAATATGTTGTTTACCATCAATTGAAAATCGTAAAGTATGACGTTGTTGGAGTAATGGACGGAAAAAGCCATAACCACAACCTTGGCGTCGGAGGTCTCCTTTACCATAAGCGCAGGCTTGTTGTCAACGCTCATCAAAACCTTGTAAGCCGAGTCGCGCTGCGAAATAACGCAATATCTGCTTACGGTAATTTTGTCAGGTCTTATATTGTTGGTTATCGCATGCTCCTCTCCTGCCGAAAGAGAAACAGGCTTTCCGAAATTGTATACTCCTGTCACTCCGAAGCCCGCGCCGATAGGCGAGCCCTCAATAGGGTCGACAAGCCAGACAACGCCGTCTTCGGGCATCCTTTCGGGCATAATGTGCTCGAAAAGATAAAGGTCGAATCCGCTTAGAGCGTAATTGCCGTCCTTGACTTCGGTCAACTGAATATCCCAGCGGTCTTTAAGATTGGCCTGCAACACGAAGAAAGCAGCGTTGAAAAACGTGTTTGCCGAGCTGCTTGTATACTGAATTTTAAGGACCTCTTTTTGTCCGCCGAAAATTTCAAAGCTGTTGTCGTTTATAAAGGAATCGCTTTCCGTACCCAAATCAAGAGATATATGCACCGATTGATACGAATAAACTTTTTGAGCTTCCTTAATAAATATGTATTCCGTATTCTCCGTTTGCTTGGGCTGCTCTTCGCCGTCCGCAAGATATTTGAAAACCACCGTCTTTGTGTTGTCCCGGGTGCAGGTGACTGTTGTCGAAAACTGATAGGTAAGACCTGCGGATGTAGAGTCGCTGGCATTTACCCCCTGAACGTCCATATTGACGGTGATATGCTTTTCGGCGCCGTAAACCGCAACGTCGATATAAAAAGCGTAATAGTTGTTGTCTTCGAGAACGGCGCGCGCATTCAAAATCGCCGCATTCCATTCATCCGCGTCGGCTACGTTCACGACATTCACTCGCGGAGGCACGTTTGAATACAGCATATCCGTGTACAGCCAGACCTCTGCGGCGGGATTTTCCGAAAGCACGCTTTCGCACAATGCCATGGCGCCGTCGACATCCGAAGTGCCGTAAGAACAAGCAGCTTCGTCAAAATAGATGTCGTCCATAGTGTTGTCGAAAATCGTCAGACCTTGGGAATTTACTCTTTCCAACAAAAAGTGCGGCTTAGCGTCGGCAATGATTACCGAAACCACTCCGCCGTCTTTCAAAACATCGTCGCCTTTGACTCTTGCCTCGTCAACGGCTCTTTCAAAGCGTGTTTCGCCGTTTGTCTCGGCGCGCATACTTGCGGAAGAGTCTATAATCGCTATGACTTCGACGTAATCGGCCTGCGCTTTGAGCACTTCGTTGGGTTGTGCGAGAATAAGCGCGCACGCCACCAACGCAAGAATCTGACAGATTATAATCAAGATATTCCTCAGCTTGCTTATAGGAACTCTCTTCTTTTTGTATTTCAGACTTAGTTTCCAGATATAAGTGCTGGAAATACTTTTCTGCTGGTAGTTCGGCCTTATCAGATAAATAATGATTAATGCGACAACGCCGAGCAACCCCAGCAAGCCTAAAGGGGTTAATAATTTCATGCCATGATACCTACATTCAACAATTCGCCGAAGAGCATTCTTTCGATAG
>ENA-UOJO01000875-UOJO01000875.1-human-gut-metagenome-genome-assembly--contig:-P57-NODE-875-length-42732-cov-19.340535_pt1 | contig 42732 bp, 37 predicted proteins | sample MGYA00242351_ERZ723898 | MGnify/ENA metagenome assembly ERZ723898 | reverse complement strand
TCTCCATTGACCTCTCGGTCAATTTCAAGTGAATGCTGTTCAATTTTCAAGGTGCGGCTTGCTGTCTTACCCGACAGCTTTTATATCATACCACAGCGAAAAGCCGGTGTCAATCACTTTTTTACGGTTTTCTTTTCTTTTTTTGCTATTGAAAAGCCCCCTTTATAATGGTATATTTGTGGTGGTTTTAACAATCTGTTTCTTTCATTAAAAAGGAGGAACCAATGATGTATGATGTTGCTGTCATCGGCTGCGGGATAGTGGGCGCCGCTGCTGCCTACGAGCTGAGCCGGTACAACTGCCGCGTGCTGGTGCTGGAGGCCAAAAACGATGTGGCCAATGTGACCACCAAAGCCAACAGCGCCATTCTGCACGCGGGATATGACCCCACCCCCGGCACCCTGATGGCTGAGACCAATGTGCGCGGCGTGGCGCTGGCCAAGGAGTTGTGTGAAAAGCTGGATGTGGAGCGGGAGGAGATCGGCTCGTTGGTGCTGGCCTTTGGCGAGGAGGACGAGCGCCACCTGGAGAAGCTGTACCAGCAGGGCCTTGCCAATGGTGTGCCCGGCATTGAGCTGCTGACCGCTGATGAAGTGCACGCATTGGAGCCAAATGTGAGCGACAAAGTGACCGCTGCGCTGTACGCCCCCACCGCCGCCATCGTAAGCCCGTGGGAATACGCGCTGGCGCTGGCCGAGACCGCCGTGGTGAACGGCTGCGAGCTGCGGCTTTCCGCCCCCGTTACCGGCATAGACCGCGCCGGGGAGGGCTACCGCCTGCATACCCCCAAGGGGAATTTTGAGGCACGCTATATTATAAATGCCGCCGGGCTGCACTGCGATAAGGTGCACGAGATGGCGGGCGGCGCCGGCTTTACCGTGCAGGGCGTACGGGGCGAATATTATATAATGGATAAATCGCAGGGACATGTGGTGGAGCATGTCATTTTCCAATGTCCCAATGAAAGGGGCAAGGGCGTACTAGTCTCCCCCACCGTTCACGGGAATTTGATCGTTGGGCCCAGCGCCGATGCTGTGGAGGATGTGGAAAGCGTGGCCAATACCGCCTTTGGGCTGGAGGAGGTGCGCACCGCGGCTGCCCGCAGCGTGCCGGATCTCAATTACCGGGAGAGCATCCGCAATTTTTCTGGGGTACGCTGCTATACCCAGCAGGAGGATTTTATTATAGAGGAATCCAAACAGGCGCCTGGCTTTATCAATCTGGCCGGGATCCGTTCCCCGGGACTTTCCGCCGCGCCTGCCATAGCGGAAAAGGCGGTGGAGCTGCTGCGTGGCTGCGGCCTGGAAACCGTAGAAAAAGAGCACTTTATTGATACCCGCAAGCGCACAGTGTTCCGGCACCTTTCCCCCAAGGAAAAGGCTGCTCTCATTAAGGAAAATCCTCTGTACGGCCGGGTCATCTGCCGGTGCGAGACTGTTACCGAAGGGGAGATCGTGGAGGCGCTGCACCGGCCCATCGTTCCCACCTCTATCGATGCCATCAAGCGCCGCTGCAATGCCGGCATGGGCCGCTGTCAGGGCGGCTTCTGCGGGCCGCGTGTGCACGAGATCATTGCCCGGGAGCTGGGCCTCCCCAAAGAGCAGGTGCTGATGGATGAGGAAGGCAGCTGGCTGCTGTGCGGCGAGACCAAGACCGGCTCCAAAGCCGAAAAAGGAGGCGACGCCCAATGAAAAAATACGATGTCATTGTCATCGGCGGCGGACCCGCCGGCTTGGCTGCCGCCTGCGCCGCCTGCGAAAAGGGCGCCAAGAAAGTCCTGGTCATCGAGCGGGACAAAGAGCTGGGCGGCATCCTCAATCAGTGTATCCACAATGGGTTTGGCCTGCACCGCTTTAAGGAGGAACTGACCGGTCCCGAATACGCCGGGCGCTTTATTCAGCTGCTGCGGCAAACCAAGGCGGAAGTGATGCTGGATACCATGGTGGTGGAGATCACCGCCGACCGCCGGGTCTGCTGCATCAATACCGTGGATGGCTACCAGGAGCTGAAGGCCGGGGCTGTGGTGCTGGCCATGGGCTGCCGGGAGCGCACCCGCGGAGCCATTGCCATTCCGGGCGACCGGCCTGCCGGTATTTTTACCGCAGGCGCGGCACAGCGCTATGTCAATATGGAAGGCTACATGGTCGGCCGCCGGGTGGTCATTCTCGGCTCCGGCGATATCGGCCTTATTATGGCGCGCCGCATGACGCTGGAGGGCGCCAAGGTGCTGGCCTGCGTGGAGCTCTGTCCCTATTCCAACGGGTTGAACCGCAATATCGTCCAGTGCCTGAATGACTACAATATCCCCCTGTATCTTTCCCACACCATTACAGATATCAAGGGCCGGGAGCGTGTCGAGCAGGTGGTTATCAGCCGGGTGGATGAGGCCCGCCGGCCCATTCCCGGCACCGAGCAGACCTTTGACTGCGATACCGTTCTGCTCTCGGTCGGGCTTATCCCGGAAAATGAGCTGACCCGCGGCGCCGGCATTCCCATGGATCGCCGCACCAACGGCGCCGTCGTTTACGAGAACATGGAGACCATGGCACCGGGTATCTTTGCCTGCGGCAATGTGGTGCATGTGCATGACCTGGTGGATTTCGTTTCGGCCGAAAGTGAAAAGGCCGGAGCCGCCGCGGCCTGCTACGCCCTGGGCGAAGAGATCGGCGGCCGGTGCATCGAGCTGAAAAACGGCAATGCCGTCAACTATACCGTGCCCCAGCACATCCGGGTAGAGGGTGTGGATAAGCTGTGCGAAGTATTTTTCCGGGTGAATAATGTCTACCGGGATCGTGTCATCACCGTGACCGATGAGGCTGGCACACTGCTTTGCCGCTTCCCGCGGGAACACATGGCCCCCGGTGAGATGGAAAAGATCGCGCTGCCCCGCCCCCTGCTGGAAAAGGCCGTAGGGAGCGTCACCATCTCTGTGATAGCAAAGGAGGAGGCTGACCTATGAAACAGGAGCTTATCTGCATCGTGTGCCCCAAGGGCTGCCACCTGACCGCCGAGCAGACGGCCGAGGGCTGGCAGATCGCGGGCTATGGCTGCCCACGCGGACAGCAGTACGGCGTGGCGGAGATGACCAACCCCACCCGGGTGGTCACCTCCACGGTCAGGATCACTGGGGGCATTCACCCCCGCCTGCCGGTAAAAACCGACGGTGCCCTGCCCCGTTCTCTGGTGCGGGATGCCGTGCGGATGCTGGATACGGTGGAAGTGACCGCTCCGGTGGCCTGCGGACAGGTCATCCTAGCCGATATCGGCGGGACGGGCATCAACTTTGTGGCCAGCCGGGATATGTAAACAATTCACAAACGGGGAGGAGCCGATCCTTCCCGTTTTTGTTATAATTTTGTCATGCGCACTAAGATTTCGTTAATATAAATAAAATAGTAGCCGCCGATTTGTCGCCGAAAAGTCTTATGATAATTTTGCTATGAAAAATTCCCTAAATTAAATCGATAAGGTATTGCACTTTCGGTCGAAAATGTACTATAATACCAAGGTAAGCGTTAAATGGGATCATAACGGATTGTGCTCGGCGTATTCCGTTTATCCCCGCCGCGTCATTCCTATTCTGTATTAAACTGATGCAGGAAACTAAAACCGCAGGAGGGATTGCCATGAAAAAAACCGTAAAGTTCACCGAGACTGTGCTGCGCGATGCCAACCAGTCCCTGATCGCGACCCGTATGGCGTTTGATGAGTTCGAGCCGATCCTGAGCGAGCTGGATAACGCAGGGTATTATTCGCTGGAGTGCTGGGGCGGCGCCACCTTTGACAGCTGCCTGCGCTACCTCAACGAAGATCCCTGGGAGCGGCTGCGCAAGATAAAGAAGGCCTGCCCCAAGACCCCGCTGCAGATGCTGCTGCGCGGCCAGAACCTGCTGGGCTACAAGCACTACCCCGATGATGTGGTGCGCATGTTCGTCCGCAAGTCGGTGGAAAACGGCATTGATATCATCCGTATCTTTGATGCTCTCAACGATATCCGCAATATTGAAGTGGCCGTGGATGAGACCTTGAAGTGTGGCGCGCATGCCTCCGGCTGCATCTGCTACACCATCAGCCCCATTCATAACCTGGAAAGCTATGTGAAGCTGGCCAAGGAGATCGAGGCGCTGGGCGTTCAATCCATCTGCGTCAAGGATATGGCCGGCATTATGAGCCCGAAGGAGGCCTATGACCTCGTGACCGCGCTCAAGAAAGAGATCAAGGTTCCCATCGTCATCCATACCCACAATACCACGGGTCTGGGCCCCATGACGCTGATGAAGGCTGTGGAAGCCGGCGCCGATGTTATCGATACCGCTGTTTCCTGCTTCTCCGGCGGCACCAGCCAGCCCCCCACGGAGACCCTTGTTTACGCCCTGCGTGAAATGGGCTACGAGATCTCCGTCAAGGATGATGTGGTAAAGAAGATCAATGACTTCTTTAAGCCCATCCGGGCCAAGTACCTGGCCAACGGCCTCTTGAACCCCGTGGTCATGGGCAATGCCACCGATGCCCTCATTTATCAGGTGCCGGGCGGCATGCTCTCCAACCTGGTGGCCCAGCTTACCGCGCAGAAGGCGCTGGACAAGCTGGATGCCGTTTTGCTGGAAGTACCGAAGGTACGCAAAGATCTTGGTTATCCTCCGCTCGTTACGCCCATGAGCCAGATGGTCGGTGTTCAGGCCACGGTAAATGTGCTGACCGGCGGACGCTATAAGAATGTTTCCAAAGAGATCAAAGCCTATGTCAAAGGCGAGTATGGCCGCGCTCCGGGCAAGATAGACCCCGAAGTACAGAAGCTGGTGCTGGGTGACGAAAAACCCATTACCCAGCGCTACGCCGACCTGCTGGAGCCCGGCTTTGAGAAAGCCAAGCGGGAGCTGGGAGAGCGTGCCCACAGCGATGAGGATGTTCTTTCCTACATTGCGTTCCCCGCGCAGGCGGAGGCTTACTTTGAGAAGCGTGACCGCAAAGAGGATGATAACGAAATTCACTTTTCTATCCGTGAGGTAAAATAACACAAGAAGGAGGTAAAGACTGATGTTAGTACAAATGTTGACTGAGCGCGTAGCCAACGGCGGCAGCTACAACCTGACCTTTGGCGAGTCGCTCACTATGGCTGGTATCGGTATGCTGGTCGTATTTATGGAGCTGATCATTCTGGCTCTTATCATCATGCTGATGGGCAAGGTCGTGTCTTCCATTGCTGGAAAAAAAGGTAACGCGGCACCCGCTGCCAAAGCCGCTCCCGCTGCTGCGCCTGCTCCTAAGGCTGCTGCACCGGCGGCTGCCGTGCGTACCCTCGTTGCCGGCTACAATGTTCTGAAGCCTGTTCTGGCCCTGTGCGGCGTGGATGAGCCCACCGCTGCCATGGTCATGGCGATCACCGCTGATAAGCTGGGAGCTCAGCCCTCTGAGCTGTCTTTCCGTGCGATCCGCGCTATCGAGCTGCCTGAGAATCTGGGCGGCCTGAAGCCTGAGGAGGCTGCTGAGCTGGTTTCCAAGTGCGCCACCGAAAACGGCTTTACGCTGGATACCGTCACCATCAAATCCATCAAAGCTTGCTAATTTTTAGAGGAGGAAAAACCAAATGGCCAAGTATGTTGTTACTCTCAACGGCAAGAACTATGAAGTAGAAGTTGAGAAGAATACTGCTAAGATCACCAATACCACCGCGGCTGCCGCTCCTGCTGCTGCCCCCGCTCCCAAGGCTGCTCCTGCTCCCGCACCTGTAGCCGCTCCCGCCCCCGCTCCCGTAGCGGCTGCTCCCGCCGGCGGCGCCAATGTAACCGCCCCCATGCCCGGCACTGTACTTAATGTGGTCGCTCCTGTTGGCACCGCTGTAAAGGCCGGCGATGTCATTCTGATTCTGGAGGCTATGAAGATGGAAAACGATATCGTTGCTCCCTGCGATGGTACCGTTGCTTCCGTCGCTGCCAAGGGCACTTCTGTTAACACCGATGATGTTCTTGCTACTCTTTCTTGATAGAGGGAGGATATACTAAATGGACTTTTTAGGAATTCTCAGCGAGACCTTTGCTCGCTCCGGCTTTGCTAATCTCAGCTGGCAGCAGGGCGTCATGCTGCTCATTTCCTTTGTGCTGCTGTACTGCGCCATTGTAAAGGGTTTTGAGCCGCTGCTGCTGCTGCCCATCGCTTTTGGTATGATGCTGGCCAACCTGCCTGATACCGGTATTATGACCGATGCCACCGAAGCCGCCACCCTTGCGGTAAAGAATGCTTCGGCCGCACTGGCCGCCGATCCTACCAACCCAACGCTTGTCTCGGAACTGGCTGCTGCCCAGTCCCAGCTGGCCAATGTTCACTGGTATGATTCCGGCGTTCTGCGTATCATCCACCGCGGCGTTAAGTCTTCCATCTTCCCCTGCCTCATCTTCATGGGCGTAGGCGCGATGACCGACTTTGGCCCGCTGCTGGCCAACCCCATCTCCCTGCTGCTCGGCGCTGCCGCTCAGCTGGGTATCTACATTGCCTTCATCTTCGCCAATGCCATCACCGTCGGCGGCGAGCACCTGTTCACGGCTGCTCAGGCTGCTTCCATCGGTATCATCGGCGGCGCGGATGGTCCTACCGCTATCTTTGTTACCAATAAGCTGGCTCCCGAGCTGCTCTCTGCCATCGCAGTAGCTGCCTACTCCTACATGGCTCTGATCCCGCTCATCCAGCCCCCCATCATGAAGGCTCTTACCACCAAGAAAGAGCGCGTCATCAAGATGGGCCAGCTGCGCAAGGTTTCCAAGGCGGAGAAGGTCATCTTCCCCATTGTTGTTTCCTGCGTTGTTATCATGCTCATCCCCGATACCGCTTCTCTGATCGGCTGCCTGATGCTGGGTAACCTGTTCCGTGAGGCCGGCTGCGTTGAGCGTCTTTCCGACACCGCGCAGAACGCTCTCTGCAACATCGTTACCATCATGCTGGGTACCACCGTTGGCGCTACCGCCGATGGTCAGACCTTCCTTTCCCTGCAGACCATTGGTATCGTCGTAATGGGTCTGGCTGCCTTCTGCTTCTCCACCGCTGGTGGTGTACTGCTGGGCAAGCTGCTGTGCCTGCTCACCGGCGGCAAGATCAATCCTCTGATCGGTTCTGCCGGCGTTTCCGCCGTTCCTATGGCTGCCCGTGTATCTCAGGTCGAGGGTCGTAAGTACAACCCCACCAACTTCCTGCTGATGCACGCCATGGGCCCCAATGTAGCCGGTGTTATCGGTTCCGCTGTAGCCGCTGGCTTCCTGCTGCTCATGTTCAAGGCTTGATCCCTGCAATAAGCTAACTTAAAAAGCCGTCCCTGCAAAGGGGCGGCTTTTCCTATATCCCATTTAGCCAGGCGGGCGCCCCTGCGCTTCTCAGGGCTGCCCCTCCGCTTTGCTGTGGGCAGCCCTTGCCCGCTCCGGAGCGCCCGCCTTCTCACATCAGTAGTTTTCCGCCCGGCGCTGGAAGTACGCCTGTGGATGGCTGCACACCGGGCAAACCTGCGGCGCTGTCTTTCCCACAGCGATATGCCCACAGTTGCGGCAGATCCAAACGGTGGTCTCCTCCCCACTTTGGAATACTCCCCCCTCCCGGACGGAGCGCTCCAGCGTTAGGAATCGCTGCTCATGGCTCTTTTCTATGGCCGCCACCCCGCTAAATAGCCGCGCGATGTTTGCAAAGCCCTCCTCTTCGGCCGTTTTGGCAAAATCGGCATACATTTCCGCCCACTCAAAGTGCTCTCCTTCCGCGGCGTTTTTCAAGTTCTCCTCTGTGGAGCCTATTCCGTCATTCAGTAGCTTGAACCAGATCTTCGCGTGCTGTTCCTCATTAAGCGCCGTAATGCGGAAGATCTCCGCGATTTGGTTCATGCCGTCCTCCTCGGCCTTTTTGGCGTAGTAGGTGTACTTGTTCCTTGCCTGTGATTCTCCCGCAAAGGCTGTCCTGAGATTTTCCTCGGTGCGGGTGCCGCACAGCTTTTCCATCATGCTTTCCATTATAAAAACCTCCTGCCGTAAGATACTCACATCTTTGGCAGGAGGCTTCCTTTTATTCAGCTTTTCAAAATAGCGGCACGCTTGCCGGGCATCGCGGTTCTGCTCTCCTCGGGGCTCCCTCCGGTCGCCCCTCGCACGCGCCGCCGCGCCGCCCGCCTTTTTTGCGGACTTCTTCTTAGTATTCCCGCAGCAGTGCTACCACCTTGCCCAGGATCAGCACCGAATCCACAATAATGGGCTCCATGGTGCTGTTTTCCGGCTGCAGGCGGTAATGCCCGTTTTCCTTGTAGAAGCGCTTGACGGTGGCTTCGTCCTCCACCAGCGCCACCACGATCTCCCCATTCTGGGCCGCGGGCGTGCGGTGCACGATAATAATATCCCCACTGAGGATCCCCGCCTCGATCATGGACTCGCCGCGGACCCGCAGCGCAAACAGCTCATTGGCGGGGTAACGGCCGCCCTGGTAGGGCACATAACCCTCAATGTCCTCCACCGCCAGAATAGGCTGGCCGGCGGTGACCACGCCCAGCAGCGGCACCTTGGCGCTCTGCTGCTGCGGCAGGGATATAGCACGGTTCATCTTATCGCCCTTTTCGATGTACCCGGCGGCGGCAAGCTCCGTCAGATACTTGTGGACGGTCGAGGTGGATTTGATCTGCAAAGCAGCACCGATCTCCCGCACCGTGGGCGGAATGCTGCTCTCTCTCTGGGTCAGATACTCCAGCACCTGGCGGGCTTTTTGGCTGATTTCCTGCATAGCACGGCCTCCCTTATCTGTTTCTAAAAGTAGTATAGCACATATGTTCTTAAATTGCAAACATTTGTTTTACCAAAATAAGAAGAAATTTTTTCCTCCCTGCGGATAAGAAAAAACGGCAGCTCTCACTGCCATTTTCTCATAATATCCCGCAGGAAGGGGATCATCAGCACGGCATCTGCCGCCATCCAGGCCGCGGGGTCCGCCGCGCATAGCGCGTAGAAGGAAATCGCCGGGGCCGCCGCTGTTACCTCCCCGCCCGCAAAGGCCGCCGGCAGCAGCAGGCACACCGCCACCCGGGCCAGAAGCTCCGCGGTACCTGCCCCCAGGATAAACCGCGAAAGCCCGATGCCCTGCACACAGTTGCGCACCACAAAGATGAACCCCAAAAAGAGATACATCGCCAGATCCACATATAGATAGGTGTTGCCATAGCGCATCGTTTCGGCCGTCACCTTATCGACGCTCAGGAAGATGCGCAGGTAGCTGCCGCCAAAGGAAAGCCCCAGCCCAATCGCAATGGAGATGCCCGCCAGGATGGATACCATCGCCAGCGCCTGCAGCGTTCCCTTTTTGATGCGCTCCGGCTGCCCGGCACCCATGTTCTGGGCCGTATAGCTGGTCATGGCCGCGCCCAGGCCGTTCATCGGGGTCATCAGCAGATTGTTCAGCTTATTCGCCGCGCCAAAGCCATTCTGCGCCGCGTTGGAGATCATCTCCCCCTCCAGGATATCGAACTTCACCACCACGCTCTGCATCACGATAATACCGATAGCCAGTACCGAAAACTGCAGTCCCAGCGGGATACCCTGCCCCAGGTGCCGGCGCATATCCCCCAGCGTGACCTGCCAGTCCTCCCGGTGGAGCCGCAGCTTGGGGTACTTTACAAAGGCGTAGAGAAAGCACCCTACCGTACTGATAAGCTGTGCCGCCACCGTGGCAATGGCCGCCCCGGCAACACCCCAATGGAAGGACACAATGAACAAAAGGTCCAGCCCGATATTGAGGATGGTGGAAAACAGCAGGAACAAAAGCGGCGTTACCGAATCCCCCATGCTGCGCAAAAAGGAGCAGATAAAATTATAGAAAAGCTGCGCCCCGATGCCCGCGAAGATGATAGCGCAGTAGGTATGGGCCGCGCGGTACACCTCCGGACTTTCCGGCGTCACATTGATCCACGCCAGCATCGGCTTCAAGAGCAGCAGTGCCAGCCCGGTCAGCAGCACCGTCAGCGCCGCCGAAAGCAGGATCTGCGCCGCCAGCGAGCGCCGCACCCCGGCTTCATGGTGGGCGCCCACCTCCGCGGCCGTCACCACGCAAAAACCCGCGCTGACGCCAAACGCGAACTGCAAAAAGATAAAGATGATGGAGGTGGTATCATTCACCCCGGCCACCTCACCGGCGGTCAGCGTCTGCCCCACTATGGCCGCATCGCTGATGGTATACACCTGCTGCAGCAGGTAACTGATGATAATGGGCAGCGCAAAGGCCAGAATCGTCTTCCAGGGGGTGCCCTCTGTCAGGTCCCGCGGCTGAAAAAGCCCCCGCAGGGAAAATTGGGCTGTTTTCTCATTCATATTCTTCACTCCACAGGCCGTTCCCCGGCCTTTCGCATTTTTATTCCTCTAACAAATTAGTCATTATAATCACGCCGCGGCCCGCTGTCAATCCTTGTTTTTCATATATTTTGCTGCAAAATGCTTGTTATGTTTTAGTCAAAACGCCATTTTCCTTTGTGAAATCTCTCCGAATAGCCTTGTTCACGATTTTGTGTTAAATTTCCCAAAAAAGTTTCATTTATTGTTCATAAACGCTTTACAACTTTTCCTTTGCGATGCTCTATAATAAAATCACAGCAAGGGAACAAAAACCCTTAGCTGACCTCCTCAAAAACCCTCAGATTACAGTCAACACATTAACCTCTCTCTTACCTCTATCACACAATTGTCACAAGCACAGAAAAACCGCCGCAGCGATGCGGCGGTTTTTCTGTTACTTTTATTCCTTTCCTTTTTACCGGAACCAGATAAGATACACGGCCAGCGCCGCCTGTACCGCCATAATGGCCGGCACGCCCCAGCGGAACAGCTTGTGCAGCGTCTTGTGGTGGAATACCCGCATCCCGCAGAAGACTCCCACCGAGCCGCCCAAAGCGGCCGTCAGCATCAGCGTCCGCTCCCGGATGCGCCAGCGCTCATGCTTCGCTTTGTATTTATCAATCCCCATCATAGCAAAGCCCGCCAAATTGGCGATAATAAGATAGCACACCAGCCAGCATACCGGCTCCTTTATCCATTCGCTCCACGGCATATTCCCGCCTCCCTTGCGTTTCTTGGCCTATTATACACCCTTTTTCCTTGGTACACCAGCCCCTCACTGTGGTTTGACAAGCTCCCTCTAATTGATGTAAAATAGATATAGCATATTATAACACTTGAATATAGTCATTCGGCATTCCTCGGGAAAGGCGGTGCAGCATGAAAAAAATATTGCGTTTCCTCATCAGCAGGGTGTTCTGGTTCTCTCTGCTCATCGTGGTCCAAATCGGCATCTTCGCCGTTATCCTGTTCAATATCAGCAGCTACTCCACCTATCTTTACGCCGCCTTTGTGCTGTTCAGCCTTATCATCGTCATCTGGCTGGTCGCCAAGGATGATAACCCCTCCTACAAGATCACTTGGATCATCCTCATCATGACGCTGCCGGTGGTGGGCTGGTTCTTCTACCTCAAGTTCGGCAATAAAACACTGCCCCACCGCTACTGGGAGAAGATCGCCGCCAATGAAGCGGCCCACCCGGCGCTCTTTACCGCTGAGGAAGGCGACACCGCCGCCCTGCTGGATCAATACCCCCACCATCGCGTCCTCACCGATTATATCCGCAATATCTCCGGCTTTCCGGCCTATGGCGGCACCCAGGTGGAATACGCCCCTTTGGGCGAGGATTTCTTCCGCCAGCTGATGCGGGAGCTGCCCAAGGCCAAGAAATTCATCTTCCTCGAGTATTTCATCCTCGAAAAAGGCCTGATGTGGGATTCCGTCCTGGAAATTCTGCGGGAGCGGGCCGCCGCCGGGGTGGAGGTCTGCGTCATCTACGATGACTTCGGCTGCATTCAGCGGCTTTCCGCCAGCTATCCCAAGGAACTGGCCGGCTTCAATATCAAGGCTGTTCCGTATAACCCCATGCGCCCCAGCATGGATCCCAGCCTTAATTACCGCGACCACCGCAAGATCTGCGTCATCGATGGCCAGGTTGGCTTCACCGGCGGCATCAATCTGGCCGATGAATACATCAATAAGGTGGAGCGTTTCGGCCACTGGAAGGATACCTCCGTGCTGCTGCGTGGCGCCGCGGTGCGCAGCCTTACCCGTATGTTCCTCCAGCAGTGGACCTTGAACGCCGGCAGCGATACCCTCGATCGTCCCGAGGAAGAATACCTCACCGCGCGGGCGCTCCCGGCGCAGGGCTATGTGCAGCCCTACCCCGATTCCCCCCTGGATCACTTTAATGCGGCGGAGAATGCCTATCTGCACCTCATCCAGCGGGCGGACCATTATGTCTATATCACCACACCCTACCTCATCCTAGATAATGAATTTGTCACCACCCTGAAAACCACGGCGGAAAGCGGCGTGGATGTCCGCATCATCACCCCCTCCCACCCGGATAAATGGTATGTCCACATGGTCAGCCGCTCCTATTACCAGACCCTCATCCAAAGCGGCGTCAAGATCTATGAGTATCAGCCTGGCTTCATCCACGCCAAAATGTGCCTGTGCGATGACGAGGCAGCCATGGTGGGCACCGCCAACCTGGATTACCGCAGCCTGTACCTCCACTACGAAAACGCCGTGTTGCTGTACCATACCCCCGTCCTTGCCGAGATCAAAAAGGACATCGAAGAGACCCTGGAAAAAAGCCGCCTCATCACCATTGAGGAGCTCCGCAGCAAACTGCGCGGCACCAGTGCCCTGTGCGCCCTGCTTAAGCTGCTGGCCCCCCTCATGTAATCCCCGGCGGCACGGCTGTGCTGTCTCTCGGGCCGCCGCCCCTGCGGGGCGGGACGGCCCTCCCCCGCTTCGCCGCGCCGCCTGGCCCCATCCCCTTTTACAAACTGCAAAAAAGAGCCCCCTCACAGGGGCTCTTCCTTTTTGCCGTCTATTCGGTTTACAGCTCCGCTATGCCGCCGTTATCCTCCTCCGGGGCCTCCTCCGGCGCAGTGAACGGCTCCTCGGCAGGGGCCGGAGCCTCCATTCCCTGCTCCTCACGGGCTTTGTGGTAATCCTCCGGCGCCACATCATCAATGATGAGCTGATCCGGGTCGGAAACATCCAGCTTCTTCTGCCCCAGCAGATAGTCCTCAAAGAGATACCGGGCCATCATGGTGCCGGCCACCGCCACATAGGGGATGACATACAAAAGCGGGAGCACCAGGCAGCACAGCAGGTACCACGGCAGGAAGGAAAGGTAAAATCCTACGATCTGCCAGCGGCGGCCGCGGGTCAGCGCTACCGAAAGCCTTGTCGCCTCTTTTACGGTGTAGTAGTACCGGTCGCACAGCAGCAGGTTGGCCGCCATGTACCGCGCGCCAAACCACCAGGTAAAGGGCAGCGCCACCAGCATCAGCACACTGCCAATGACCACCAGCGGCACCCCCAGGGAGCGATTCTCCCACAGGTTGGCCGCGCCTATCGCCATCATCGCCGTCGGGATCGCCTCCACCGCGATGGCGAACAGCCCCGTCTTTACCGCCACGGTAATGCTCATCCATACGCTGCGGTACCACGCCGCGTTATCAAAAGCCCAGAACAGCTCCCCAATGGAATTGCTACGCCCATCGGAAAGCTCCAGCGCCCAGTTGGCGGCGCCCAATGTCAGCGGTGCCATAATGCACAACTGCACCAGCGAAAGCAGGATGCTCAGCGCCACCTCATACCAGGTCACATCGGCGCCCTCCGCCAGCCACCATTCCATATAGCCGCCCCGCAGCAGATCTATGCTGATCTCCACCCGGTGAAAGCCAAAGGCGGAAAAGATCGCATTATCCAAAGCGCCCAGCACCGCGCTCACCGCCACCATGATCACAAAGATCAGAATGGCCCGGCCCCAGTTATTCCTCAGGCACTTTTTCGCGTTAAATTTTATGGCTTTGTTCAGAGTCATCGCGTCTCATCCTTTCTTTTTGGTCCCATTATCGCAGGCGGTCGCCGCCCCGTGCGGCAGAATGCCCGCCACCTCCATTAGGTGGTCGTTTTGCCAGATCTGCGGATGCACAAAGCAGGTAAAGCCCCGCCCGCCGCTGGTTTTCCAGAACTGCAGCGGCTGCCGCGGCAGCCCCAGGGTGGACATCAGCGTAGCAATGACACCGCCATGGGTCACCACCGCCGCCTCAAAGATCTCGTTCTGCGCCATGTAATCTATCATTGCGGCCACCGCCGCCTGGATCCTTATCAAGAACTCCTCGCCGCTTTCCCCCTCCGGGGGCTTCTGGTGGTGAGAATCCGCCAGCCACCGGCCAAATTCCGGGTCGTCCTTCAGCTCTTCCAGGCTCTTGCCCTCATAGACGCCAAAGTCCATCTCCGCCAGCTCGTCCACCACCATCAGCCGGCTCTCCGGGTAGAGAAAATCCGCCGTCTGTAAACAGTGCGGCAGCGGGCTGCTGAATACCACCTCCGCCGAGGGGTAGTCATATTCCCGCCGCAGCGCCAGCAGCTCCCCTATCCCTTCAGCCGAAAGCTCGGAGCCGGTGCGCCGTCCCATATAGACGCCCTGGCGCTGGTGTTCGGTGCGGCCGTGCCGTATAAAGTGCAGCACATAGTTTTTCATGCCTGCTCTCCTTCCTGCGTTCTTTCCTTTTTCCGGATAATATTATAGCACAGTTTTGGTGTGAAAGGAACTCCTCATTATTTAATATCACAAAATTTCGGGGCATTTCTGATGGGATTTTACAAACTTTAAGGAAACTTTCATTTCTTCGACATTTTTGGTTTACAAATGTCCCTTTCCCCATTATAATGATTTATACTATCTGTAATAATGTTAGATTTGAGGTGTACGCCGTGGCCGCGGAATTTTCCCGTTTGCTTACTCTCCTAAGAAAAGAAAAGGGCATCAGCCAAAAGAGTGCCGCACAGCAGCTTGGGGTCTCCCAGGCTTTGCTTTCCCATTACGAAAACGGCATCCGGGAATGCGGTCTTGATTTTCTGGTGCGCGCCGCCGATTTCTACGGGGTCTCCTGCGATTACATCCTGGGTCGTACCCCGGACCGCAACGGCCTCACCCTCACCATCGAGGAGCTGCCGGAAAGTGATGCCGCGGGCAAGGAGAACAGCTTCCGCAATGGCGTGCAGTGCACCCTTAATAAAAAGCTTATCACCAATTCCCTTAATATCATCTTTGATCTCCTGAACCGCAGCGGCAGCCGCGCCCTCGTCACCGAGGTCAGCGATTTCCTGATGCTCGCGGTCTACCGGGCATTCCGCGTCCTGCATGGCGCCAATGAGAAGAACCAGCCCGCCATGTTCAAGCTGAACCGCCTGATCGCCCATCCCTATTCCGCCGCTATGATGCAGGTCTGCCAGGCCAATGCCGAGCAGATCGCCGCCGGTAAACCTGCCGAGGGCATGGACCCCATCACCCACCCGGATGCCCTGGCTCTCTCCACCGAATCCCTCAGCCGGGATTACCCGCTGTTCGCCACCTCCCTGCTCAATCTTGTCACCAATGCCGAAAAGCGGGTGCTGGCCGCCAATGCCCCCACCGACCGCAAATAATGATTCAACCTTTTCCTCCTCTGCCACCCGGCGGGGGAGTTCTTTTTGCTCCACCGCTTTCCGCAGCCGGCCGGCCACGGCGGAGCCGCAGCGCGCTGCTCGCTTGCTCGTTCTTTCCGACCACTACGGGTGCTCTCCCATTTTCCCATTTTTAGGATAACCCCTCCCGCGCGCGCGTACCCATGCCCGCCTGCGCGCACGCGCGCGATACGCAATTTCCCCCGGAAATTCCTGCTTCCTTTTCGTAGAAAATTTTCCTTTTTCGGCCCGCCGAATTTACACCCCGTTCATTGACAGGCTGCTGGAAAAAGACTACAATGAAGGATGATAGATTGGGTGTTTGTACCCAAATGGCCGGAAAGGAGGAACCGCCATGAAAAAGCTCATCTGTACCCTGGCCCTGGGGGCCGGTCTGCTGCTGGGTCTTTCCGGCTGCGATCTTTACCAGCCCGATGTCGATTCCCTCCTCACGCCTCCCGTCCTTTCCGAGCTGCAAACCGAGGTGGATGAAGCCCTGCGGGATGTGGTTGGCCAGGAGCTGCGGCTGTGCTACCCCGCCGGCGGCAGCTACCGCTCCCCCTACATTTTCACCGATCTGGACGGCGATGAAGAGCAAGAAGCCGTTGTCTTTTACACCGTGGAGGATGAGCCACTGGTCTACCTGCAAATTCTGGATAAATCCGACGGCCGCTGGCGGGCCCGCAATGCCCTGCCCGGCACTGAGGGCGAGGTCCTTTTCGTGGATTTCAGGCACCTTTCCAGCGATGGCGCCACCGACCTTTTGGTGGGCTGGCGGGAACCCGACCGGGAATTTGATACCCTGTACCTGTACCGCTACCGGGATGCCGCCCTCTCGGAGGAATTTCACATCAGCTGCGATGGCATGGCCATTGCCGATTTTGACGGCGACGGCTATGAAGAACTCATAGCGGCCACCGTGGATGGCGGCGTCACCCTGCAGTACATCGGCTGGAGCGGCGCCGGCATCTCGGTGCTGGATTCCGCTTACAGCTCCCTGCGCCTGCAGAACATCCTGGAATCGGTCACCGGCCTCATCGCGCAGGAGCTGCCCGGCACCGTTTTCTCCGGCCGCATCAATGCCGATATGACTGCCTCCCTTCTTGTGGGCGTGCAGAACGGCCGGCTGGTCCTCCCGCAGGAGGAAGCCCCCGCCGGCTATGCCGATGGTTACTGCTACTCCGGGGCCTCCCCGGCCGATATCAACGGCGACGGCATAGTGGAGCTGCCCTGGAGCGCCGTTGTGCCCGGCTCCGCCGGCAGCAGCCGGGAAGAGACCCGCTATTTTACCGAGTACCGGACCCTACAGTACGGCAGCTATTCCACCGTGGCCGCCTGCTACCAGAATACCACCGATGGCTGGCGCTTTATCCTGCCGCCCGCCCTGTACGACCAGTACTGGATGGATGCCCTGACCCTTTCCCGCCGGGCCGAGACCAGGGAGGTCATTTTCCGGCGGTACACCGGCAGCCTGAATGAAACCGGCGAGGAATACCTGCGGCTGCGGGTGGTTTCCGCCGCCGAGGGCACCGAGCCGGAGGGCTACACCCTGCTGGCCACCCGCGGTCAATTTGCCTACTACGCTTTCCTGCCGGCCGGCAGCCCCATCAGCATGACACAGGTGGAAGAAGGCTTCTCCCTGCTGGGATAACTGCTGTCCCAGCCCTGCACCGGGAAACTGGCAAAGCGCCAGCCGATCCCCCTATTGGGCTTAAAATTCAAGCAGAGGGAAAACGGCTCACTAAAAACCAACCGGCAGCCCGTCGACCGCGGCCAGGGGAAAAACAGCGTTCTCCCTACTGGGATCGCCGCCCTGCGTCGGGAGATGGCCAATCCCCTCCCCCAGTAAAACCAGAAGCCGGAAAAAATATCGCAATTCTCCCCCATGGGGTTCCCAAAAAACCAACACACAGGAGGTAAAACTTATGGCAGCACCCCGCAAAATTCTCATCTGTGAGGACGAGGACGCCATCCGTGAATTTGAGGTCATCAATCTGCAGCGCAGCGGCTACGAGGTCGTGGATGTCAGCTGCGGCGAGGATGCCATCCGTGTCTTTGATGAGCAGGGCGACAGCTTTTCGGTCGCCATTCTGGATATCATGATGCCCGGCATCGATGGCTTTGCCGTCTGCAAGCATATCCGGGAGAAAAACAACACCCTGGGCATCATCATGCTTTCCGCCAAAAGCCAGGAGATGGACAAGGTGAACGGCCTGATGCTGGGCGCCGATGACTACATCACCAAGCCCTTTAGCCCCAGCGAGCTGGTGGCCCGGGTGGATGCCGTTTACCGCCGGGTAAGCATGAGCAGCGCCAAGCAGGAACCGGAGACAGAACTGCGCTCCGGCCCGTTCCAGCTCAATATCCGCAGCCGCAGCCTGACCCGCGACGGCCAGAAGATCGACCTGACGCAGGTGGAATTTCAGCTGATGGAGCATTTTATGCGCAACCCCAATGTAGCCCTGGACCGCAGCGCTCTGCTGACCACTGTATGGGGCGACAGCTACTTTGGCGATGACAAGATAGTGGATGTGAATGTGCGCCGGCTGCGGATGAAGATAGAGCCGGAGCCCAGCAATCCCAAATACCTCACCACGGTGTGGGGCTTTGGCTACAAGTGGGTGGAATAAGCCGCGGCCGGCCGAAAAACGGAGGATGGCAAGAAAGAGAGCCGCAGGCAGGCTCTTGTCCGGTGAAGGCGGACTGATGCCTGTCAAGGCTCTCTGACGCCGCCAGCGCCGGTTTTCGCCGGACGGAGCGTCCCAAAAAACGAAGCGGAAGAAAGGAGGCGGAAAGCCGATGGCACCACGCAGCAGCATCACCAAGCGGTGGTTACTGAATAGCTTTGGCATTATCGTGGTCATCATGGTGGCCATGGTCATCGGTGTTTCCGCCGCCATGCATTCCTTCTACTACAATAGTGCCTCCCAGTACATCCGCACGCGGGCGGCCGCGGTAAGCGCCCGCCTGGAAAGCGCCGCGGCCGATGCGGGCAGCGACTTTAATGCCCGGCTGTATGAGCTGGTACAGGATTTTGAGTACAGGGACCGCATAGAGCTGATGGCGCTGGATGCCGAGGGGCAGGTGTTCCTTACCTCCAGCGGGTTTGTGCCGCAGGATACCACCATGCCGGACCTGGCCATGGCAAGGGAAAACGGCAAAAGCGGCTCCTTTACCGGGCGGTGGGAGGGCCAGAAGATCATGGCGGTCACCGTGCTTTCCTCTCTTTCGGGAGAGGACCTGCTGGGGCTGCGGTATGTGGTCTCCATGCAGGCCATCGACCGGCAGCTGACCCTCATTACGGTGTTCGCTTCGCTGGTGGCGCTGGCCATTCTGCTGTTTGTGCTGTATACCAGCAGCTACTTCATGAATTCCATCATCGCGCCGGTGGGCGAGGTGAGCCGGACCGCCCGGCAGATCGCCCAGGGCGACTTTGATGTGCGGCTGGATACCCACAATGACGATGAGATCGGCCAGCTGTGCGCCTCCATCAACAATATGGCGGAGGAGCTGAGTAACGCCGAGCAGGTGAAAAATGACTTCATCTCTTCGGTTTCCCACGAGCTGCGCACTCCGCTGACCGCCATAAGGGGCTGGGGCGAAACGCTGCTGAGCGACGACGACCTGGACCCCGAAACAAGGCGGAAGGGCATGCAGGTCATCATGGGGGAGACGGAGCGGCTTTCCCAGATGGTGGAGGAGCTTTTGGACTTTTCCCGCATCCAGGGCGGGCGGATGGTGCTTACCCGCGAGAATGTGGACCTGGCGGCGGAGCTGAGCGATGTGGTGCTGATGTACACTGAGCGGGCCCGACGGGAAAACAAGACCCTGCTGTACGAGGAGCCGGAGGGCGTCATCATCGTTTATGCAGACCGCAACCGGCTGCGGCAGGTGTTTATCAATATCCTGGATAACGCCATCAAGTACTCCGACGGCGGGGACACCGTGGCGGTGACGCTGACCACCATAAGCGGCAGCGCCGTTATCTCGGTGGCGGATACCGGCATCGGCATCGCGCCGGAGGAGCTGCCGAGGGTGAAGGACCGTTTTTACAAAGGAAAATCCTCCCGCCGCGGTTCCGGCATAGGGCTGGCGGTGGCGGATGAGATCATCAATATGCACGGCGGCAGCCTGAAGCTTACTTCCCGCAAGGGAGAGGGCACCACCGTGACCATTACCCTGCCGCTGGCAAGGGGCTGAGAAAGGAAATAAACATACCCATATGGCAAACGAAAAGAAGAAAACTTCCATAGGCGGACAGGCCCTGATTGAGGGCATTATGATGCGGGGACCGTTCCTGACGAGTATGGCCACCCGGCTGCCGGACGGCAGCATAGATGTGGAGACCTGGAACACCCACAAGGGGGGGCAAAAGGCGCACTGGACCCGCCGGGTGCCCTTTCTGCGGGGCATCTTCAATATGGTGGATTCGATGGTGGTGGGCTACGGCTGCCTGATGAAGAGCGCCGAAAAGGCCGGCGTGGAGGAGGAGCCCACCAAATTTGACAAGTGGCTGGAGGAAAAGCTGGGCGATAACCTGATGAAGGTACTGGGCGGTGTGGCCGTGGTGCTGGGGGTGGCCCTGGCGGCGGTGCTGTTTATCTTTATCCCCACCGGGCTTTCTTCCCTGCTGAAGCCGCTGCTGGGCGCCGGCATTGGGCTTTCGCTCATTGAGGGTCTCATCAAGGTCATCATCCTGGTGGGATACATGTGGCTGTGCAGCCGCATGAAGGAGATCCACCGGGTCTTTGAGTACCACGGGGCGGAGCATAAATCCATCGCCTGCTACGAGGCCGGACTGCCCCTGACGGTGGAAAATATCCGGCCGCAGCGGCGGTTCCACCCCAGATGCGGCACCAGCTTTTTGTTTCTGGTGGTGTTTATCTCCATCATTGTGGGCTCCTTTATCAGTTGGGATAACCCGGCCATCCGGATGCTGCTGAAGCTGGCGCTTATCCCGGTGGTGGTGGGCATCAGCTATGAGCTCATCAAGCTGGCGGGCCGCTCCGACGGGATTCTGACCCGCATCATCTCGGCACCCGGCATGTGGCTGCAGCGCATTACCACCTGCGAACCGGACGACAGCCAGATAGAGTGCGCCATTGCCGCCCTGGAGGCGGTGATACCGGAGGACGAAAATGCCGACCGCTGGTAAAGGCACCTATCGGGAGCTGCTGCGGCAAGGGGAGCATCTGCTGCGGCGGCGGGTGCACCCAGCCCCCTGCGACGATGCCGCGACGGACGCATTCCTGCTGCTGGAAAAGGTGAGCGGGCTGAACCGCACCAACTACCCCCTGAAAAAGGATGAGCACTATCCGCAGGCCGAACGGGAGGAATACCTTGCGCTGCTGCGGCGGCGGGCCGCCGGGGAGCCGGTACAGTATATCCTGGGGGAATGGGACTTTATGGGGCGGGACTTTACGGTAGGCCCCGGAGTGCTGATCCCCCGGCCGGAAACCGAACAGCTGACGGAGGCGGCCATAGACTACCTGCGAAAACGGCCAGAATGCCGCGTGCTGGAGCTCTGCGGCGGCAGCGGGTGTATTGCCATTACGGTGGCGAAAACGCTGCCTGCGGCCAATGTGACGGTGCTGGAGCTATCCCCGGAGGCGATGGAGTACCTGCGGGCCAATATGGCCCGGCATAAGGCGGACAATGTGACCGCCATGCAGGGCGACGCCCTCTGCCCTCCCCCGACGATCCAAGGGCCGTATGACGCTATCCTGAGCAACCCGCCCTATATTGCCAGCGGCGAGCTGCCCACCCTGCAAAGGGAGGTGCGGCGGGAGCCGGCTATGGCGCTGGACGGCGGGACCGACGGGCTGGACTTCTACCGGGGGTTTAATGACATTTACCCGCGGATGCTGGCCCCCGGCGGGCTGCTGCTGTATGAGATAGGCGAGGAGCAGGGCGAGGCGGTGGCCGCGCTGCTGCGAAACGCCGGACTGGAGCGGGTGGCTATCCTGCGGGATGTGTACGGCCAGCCCCGGAATGTACTGGGCTATGCCCCCGATGAAAACTGAAAAAGGGTAAAAAATAATCCCCCTGTATGCAGCCATTTCCCTGCATTTGGGGGTTTGCCGTTTTTATATCCATTTGCGCCCGGGGTTACGAGGCGAGATCCAGCATCTTCTCCTTTACATCGGTATAATTGACATGGCTGTAAACATCCAGGGTGACGCCGGCCGAGGCGTGGCCCATGAGGTACTGCACGCTTTTGACATCCAGCCCGCGGCGGACCAGGCCGGTGCAGAAGGTGTGGCGCAGGATGTGCGGGGTGAGGGCGGCGATGGGGATACCGCCGCTTTGGGCGTAGCGCCGATGGACATTGCGGAAGATGCGGTCGAAATCGACGCCATGCAAGGGGCGGGAGCCATTGAGGCAGGGAAATAAAAAATGCCGCCGCTGACCGATGACCTGACACCGGCCGAACTGACGGGCCACGAGGATGCGCCGCTGGAGCGCTTCTGCCGCGGGAGCGGTGAGGGGGATCTTGCGGCAGCTTTTTTCGGTTTTTGGGGGCGCCCACACCATACCTCCCTGCTCCGGGGAGTAGTAGACCTGGTGATCGACCTGGAGATAGCCGCTGTGCAGGTGAATATCCTCGACCGTGAGCCCGGCGCACTCCCCTGCCCTGAGACCGGTATGCAGAAGGATCAAAAAAAGATCGCGGTAGCGGCGGCAGTAGGTATCCTGCTCCATGAATTCCAGAAGGGCGGCCTGCTGCTGCGGGGTGAGGGCTTCCCGCTCTTTTTTTGGCTCCCGCTGGAGAAAGCCCAGACGGAATGAAAAGGGATTCCAGCCGGCGGTGCCTTCTTCCACGGCATTTTTGAACACCGAGGAGAGGAAGGAATGGTCGTTGCGGATGGATTCGTAGGAAAGGCCGCCCTGCTGCAGGCGGGTGAAATAGAGCTTGCAATCTCCCACCGTGACATCCTTGGCCTTACGGCTCCAGAGGTCATCCGGCTGCAGGTGGGCGATGGTATTGCGGTAGCTGCGGCGGGTACGCTCCCGCAGGTTGGGGCGCAGCAGCATGTGGCGTTCCACCAGCTGGCCCACGGTGGCGCTGCCCCCGGTGGAAAGGCGGCCCAGCAGCCGCTGGCGGGCGATCTCGTCCTCCTTTTGCCGGAGGGCCTCCAATGTGGGGGCATAGCGGGTGCGGCGCTCGCCGCCCTCACTCCAGCGGAACTGGTAGCTGCCATCGGGGCGCTGGCTTTCTCCGGTGCGCAGCACGCGGCCGCGGGTGTCCTTGCGTTTTTCGGTTTTTTGTACTTCTTGCATACACATTAACTCCTTTCTCGGCGACAAAATTCGCCGGTATTCCCCATTCTACACTATTGGGACATATTTTTGGAAGAGTTTTTGCGCTTACACCACCGGATGGTGTAATTTTTTCCGCGATTTATGTAAATTAGTGTAAATATTACAATTTGGTAACGGTACAATTTTCTATTTTGCATATTATGTGGATCAATTTGGGCCATATTGGGAGATATGCGGAACAAAAACATTGTGATTTGTGGTTTGCATGGGTGGCTAGATGGACTTATCCCAAGCCAAAAGAATGCCCCATTTACACCACTTCTTACACACAAATTTAGGGGTAAGTGGTGTAGGAATGGTGGCTGAAAGGCCCTTGATTAAGCGGGTTTGCGGCCTTTCGCTTAATTATAGGAGGAAATCACAATGAAAAAAGTACTCGCACTGGTACTGGCTGTTGTTATGATTTGCACCATGGCTATGGCTGTTACTACCATCACTATTACTGGTTCTGACGGCACCATCGTTGTTTCTGGTAGCGACACTGTTGCCACTGCCACCATCGCCAATGATAAGGCCATCAAGTCCAATACCACTTATTATCTCGAAGTTCCCGAAGGCTTCTTCAAGGTTCTGACCGACAATGGTGTTAACATTGGTACCAAGAAATATGGTGAAGTATTCACCGTTTCTGGTCTGAATGGCGGTTTCAACGCTGCGGATCTGAGCAAATACTATGTTCCCGTAAAGGTTGAAGATAAGGCTCTGGATGGCGTTGCTGATGCAACCCTCGGTGCCTTCACCATTAAGAAGGATGCTAACAACTATGCTTCTTTCAAGGTAGTTGGTAACAAGTTCGTTCTGGAGAAGCTCGTCGTTGGTAGCCTCGATAAGACTGCTGCTGCTACCCTGACTGGTGATCTGTATTCCAAGTATGATATTGGCTATGCTGCTGAGGAAGTTACTTCCTCTACTTCCGTTATGGCCAATAACCAGTATAACACTTGGTTCCACAACGACTCCAATAAGCCCATCTCCATTAACCTTGGCGAGGGTTGGACTCTGAAAGTTCCCGCTAAGACCTACTTCCAGTTTGAGCAGGATGCTGTGACCGTTCCTTCTTCTTTCGGTACCGGTAGTGCTCTGGCCTCTACTACTGTTAAGTCCCACAATGCTTACTCTGTAACTGGCGCCACTCTCATCTATAAGCTGGCCGCTACCAACGGTTCCAATGATGTTTACTATGCTTATGGTTTGGATTCCAAGATTTACAACGCTGGCCTGAAGTTCGTAATCGAGAAGGATGCTGTTGGCACCGAGACTGGTTACTGGACTCTGGAGACCACCGAGTATCTGTATGCCATCTTCACTGCCGACAAGGCTCTGGCTACTGTTGGTTCTGCCGTTGAGACCACTCCTGCTACTCCCGGCACCACCACCAACCCCGGCACCGGCGCTAACGATGTTGTTGGCGTAGCTGCTGCTCTGGCTGTTGTTGCTCTGGTTTCCGGCGCTGCCATCTCCCTGAAGAAATAAGTTAAGCTACCGCTTGCTTAATTCTCATTGAGACAACAAAACACCCCCCGGTTTCTCCAGCCGGGGGGCTTTGTTATTGCGCCGGGGGGCGGGATGTGGTATCATATCCATAGAAAATAAAAAGGAGCCGACTATGGATTACAAGCAGAAATTCATCGAGTATTATCAGGCCAACATCCACCGGGAGGGCGCCGACCGCCTGCTGGAATGGCTGCAAACCACCGATTTTTTCACCGCGCCGGCCAGCACCCGCTATCACTGCGCCTGCCCCAGCGGCTTGGTGCAGCACAGCGTTAATGTCTACGAGGTGATGATGGAAAAGCACTTCGACCCCGAAACCGATAGCGCCGAAAGCTTTGCGCTGTGCGCCCTGCTGCATGATGTGTGCAAGGCACAATTCTACAAAATAAGCACCCGCAATGTGAAGAATGAAAAAACCGGCCAGTGGGAAAAGGTGCCCTACTACACCATCGAGGACGCGTTCCCCTACGGCCACGGTGAAAAAAGCGTGTTCCTCATCGAGCGCTTTGTGCGACTGAAGCCGGCCGAAGCCACGGCGATCCGCTGGCACATGGGTGGCTTTGATGACGCTGCACGGGGCGGGAATTTTTCCATAAGCGTGGCCTACGATAAATACCCCATCGCCGTCAAGCTGCATCTGGCCGACCTGGAAGCCACCTACCTGCGGGAGAAGGAAACCAGCGCCGTAAACCACTAAATAGCCCATACACCACCCCCGGAGCTTCTCCGGGGGCTATTTTTGTAATTAAGTGTAAATATTACATTTTGGTAACGGTACAATTTTCTATTTTGCATATTATGTGGATTAATTTAGGCCATATTGGGCGTAAAATAGGGTAAAAACATTGTGATTTGTGATTTGCGGGGGTGGTGAGATGGACTTATCGAAGGCCAAAAGACCACCCCATTTACACCACTTCTTACACACAAATTTGGGGGTTGGTGGTGTAGGAAAGGGGCTCGAAAAGCCATTGATTAAGCGGATTTGCGGCCTTTTGTTTAATTATAGGAGGAAATCACAATGAAAAAAGTACTCGCACTGGTACTGGCTGTCATCATGGTTTGCACCATGGCTATGGCAGTTGATGTTACCACCACCACTACTCCTAGCGGCACTTCCGCTGGCCCCTATGCTGTTGCTAAACCTGGTACTTCTCTGGAGGTTGCTTTCAACGAAACTACCGATGGAATCCACTTCTATCTGAATAAGGATGGCAAGTTTGTTCCTGCGAATAACGTTGTTACCGTTACCTTTGCCAAGGGCGGTGAACTGGTTGCTTCCCAGGGTTGGGTAAAGACCGGCACTGGTGATACTGCCGGTGACTATCAGTATTTCATCAACCTGAAGCAGGACCTCAATCGTGTTGCTGACACCAAGGTAGCTGACATCCAGATTTCTGCCATTACCTTTAAGTCTACCGGCTATGACCTCGTTAAGGTATTTGCCCCCACCTCTGCCGCTGACTATAAGTCTTTCGCTTATGGTTACAACAATGTTAATGTAGTCCTGCAGGAGGATGGCACTGTTTCTTTCAATCCTGGCGAGGTTACTACCATCGCTAGCCTGCTCGATAAGAATGGCAAGGAAGTTAACAATCTGAACGTTAAGCTTAACGGTATGACCTACTCCTTCGTTAAGGGTCAGAAAGTATATTCCCTGGCTTCTGCTATTGCTGCTCCCACTACTGCCGGGACTCCTGCTGCAACCTATCAGAACCTCTTGAATACTACTGCTAAAGTAGTTTACGAGAAGGGCGGCAATGCCGATACCACTTATCGTGTATATGCCAAGGGCGCTGACGGTAAGGTTCTCTCCGTAGTAGCTACCACCTCCGATGGTGTTATGAGCTTCACTGTTCCTGCGATGAGCACTGTCATCGTTACCACTGAAGTTCTGGCTACTTCCGGCACTGCTTCTACCGGCACCACCGGCACCACCCCCGGTTCCACCACCAACCCCGGCACCGGCGCTAACGATGTAGTTGGCGTAGCTGCTGCTCTGGCTGTTGTTGCTCTGGTTTCCGGCGCTGCCATCTCCCTGAAGAAATAAGATAGGCTGACTATCCGATTCTCTCTGAGATAAACCAAATCACCCCCCGGTTTCTCCAGCCGGGGGGCTTTCTTTTGGCTCTATTACAATTTACCCATGCGCCGCACGCAGCAGCCACAGCCCCGCAAACCACACCGGCTGATGGCACAAATACAGTGCCAGTGTGTGCCGTCCCAGCCGGGCCATCCCCGGGGAGCGGCTTTGCCGCAGGCGGTCAATATACGGCGGCGTGAACAGCCACTGGCCCAGCCCGCACCCGGCCCAGAACAGCCCGCCCCACGGCAGCAGCGGAAAATAATCCGCCGAGAGCAGCCGACGGCACGGCAGCCCCAGCCACAGCAGCCTCTCACGGTCCCACAGGGCCGCCGGCAGGGGCATCCCAGCAAAATAGCCCTGCTCCAGCCGGTAGGTGAGGGCAAACAGCAGTCCCCCGCCCACCATCGCCGCCCAGGGCGGCAGATGCATCTGCGCAAGCGGACGGTGCAGCGCACACCACAGCAGCAGGCACAGCGCCAGCAGGTGCAGGATACCGAAGCGGATGGGGCACGCCGGGCTCACAATGCCGCTGACGAGGCGGATCCCCCCGGCAAAAAGAGCGCACCACAGCCCCCGCCGCATGTTGTTGCGGCTTAGGTGGGTGCACATCCCGCACAGCAGAATAAACAGCCCAGGCACCACCGCACGCAGCGGCCGCATGGCATCCCCCAGCAGCCACAGACGGGGCGCAGCCGCCGGAAAAAACAGGGTGATATCGTACAGTAAATGGTAAATGAGCACCAGCAGGATGAGTGCTCCCCGCAGCTCATCGATGCGTGCAATGCGGCCATGGCCCTCCAAACGCAACACCTCTAAAAATGATGATATGCGGATAGTATGGGCAGTTTTGGCCAAAAGAAAGCCCCCCGGCTGGAGAAACCGGGGGGTGATTTGGTTTATCTCTTAGGAGATTTAAGCAGTCAATAGACTATCTTATTTCTTCAGGGAGATGGCAGCGCCGGAAACCAGAGCAACAACAGCCAGGGCAGCAGCTACGCCAACAACATCGTTAGCGCCGGTGCCGGGGTTGGTGGTGGTGCCAGTGCCGGTGGTAGCAGAAGATGCAGTGATAGCCTTATCGGTAACAACAACGGGGCCAGCAACCTTGGCGGTAGCGGTCAGAACCTTGTTGGAATCGAATGCAGCGTTCAGAGTGGTGGCAGTGCCATCAGCATTCAGAACATACATCTTTGCGCCATCTTTCTGGCTGTTAACATACAGGGAAACAGCCTTGTTGGGAACGGTAACGCCAACCAAAGTTTCAACAACAGTAGCATCGTTGTCAACAACATTCTTGTTGAACTTCTCTTCAGGCTTACCAGTCAGCGCAGTCAGCTCGGTGAAGAGCAGCTTCTCGCCGACTTTCAGAGTATAAACAACGGTGAAGTTTCCAGTAGCAACATTAATCTCAACAGAGTTAACCTTGGTGTTAACATCGCTGGTGGTCTTAACAGTGTACAGGGTATCTTCTGCCAGGGCACCAAGAGAGGTCATGCCTTTTTCGATTACGATGGTATCAGTGGGATAACCATAATCGAAGCCCAGGCACATAAACAGACCATTGACATCATTCAGGATGGTGTCCATCTCATTGAAGCCAGCAGTGTTCTCCATAGAAATATTGGTGCTGGAAGCATAGAGGGTCTTGCCGTCCTTAACCTTGGTAAATTTAGCGTCCAGAAGAGGATTCTTAACGCCGGTCTGGGTAACTTTAATAGTAGAAATGATGATGTCAGCCTTACCATCGCGGCCAGCGGTCTCGCTTGCCTTGGTAGTAACAACATACTTATCGCCGCCAGAGGTCTTTACCCAACCCTGGGAAGCAATGAGATCAGCGCCCTTTTCAAAGGCGATAGCAACCTTAACATCAGCGGTCTTGGCAGAATCCGGAACATTCAGATCGCTACGGGTGAAGATGATGGACTTACCGGGCAGAACATGACCCAGATGCTGGTTATTGGAATCGTAGTTGGGAGTGGTAGCTTCAGTAGCGGTACCAATCTCAACAGCCATAGCCATGGTGCAAACCATGATGACAGCCAGTACCAGTGCGAGTACTTTTTTCATTGTGATTTCCTCCTATAATTAAGCGAAAGGCCGCAAATCCGCTTAATCAGAGGCTTTTTAGCCATTTTGCCTACACCACCCACCCCCAAATTTGTGTGTAAAAAGTGGTGTAAATGGGGCATTCTTTTGGCTTGGGATAAGTCCATCTCGCCACCCCTGCAAACCACAAATCACAATGTTTTTACTCCATTTTTCACCCAGTATTGCTCAAATCTGTCCAGCTATTATACAATATGGTAAATGCTGCCCTTACTGAATTGTAATATTTACACTTAATTACAAAAATAGCCCCCGGAGAATGCTCCGGGGGTGGTGTATGGGCGGTGCGACCTTATTAACACCCAAAAGGTTTACACCACTCGATGGTGTATTGCTTTTGCACAAAAATGGAAAGGTTACAAATTGGTAACGACAGCATTATCCATTTTGCATATTAACTGGTTGAATAAGGATATTATTGGACGATAATAAAGGTAAAAACATTGTGATTTGTGGTTTGCAGGGGTGGCGAGATGGACTTATCCCAAGCCAAAAGAATGCCCCATTTACACCACTTTTTACACACAAATTTGGGGGTGGGTGGTGTAGGCAAAATGGCTAAAAAGCCTCTGATTAAGCGGATTTGCGGCCTTTCGCTTAATTATAGGAGGAAATCACAATGAAAAAAGTACTCGCACTGGTACTGGCTGTCATCATGGTTTGCACCATGGCTATGGCTGTTCAGGTAGTTGCTCCTGACGCTTCTGCTGTTGGTAGCTCTACCATTCCTGCTCTGAAAGAAAGCGATCCCACCGAAACCTACGGCGTAGAGATCGACCCCACCTACTATGTTGTGAGCGGTTTTGAAAATAATGTATTTACCGCTTCCAATGTTACTCTGGCTAAGACCAATAATGCTGTTTATGTTGTTGTTCCTACTCTGGATAAAGCACTGGACGGCGAAGCTGACTTTACCTTTACTGGCACCATTAAGATTGCCGATAAGAACAATGCTGGTACCTATGTTATTCTTGGCATCAAGAACGGCAAGCTGGTTGCTACTGAAGGCAAGAAGGCGGGCGTAACCATGTCCGATGATGACCTGACTCGTTGGAATGCGACTGTTTCCAACAAGATCAGCGAGAAGTATGATATTGGCTTCAACACCTATGTCCTGACCTCTGATGAGGAGCTGGCTAATGCTATTACCGGTCTGGTTGCAGGCAACAACTATGGTTCTTGGTTCATTGCTACAAAGACTTTGACCTATACTGCCAACAATGTTACTGTTAAGGTTCCTGCTAAAACCGTATTCAAGATGAAGGCTCCTGCCGCCTATACTGGTAATGCACTTGACACTGTTAAGGATAATAGCTATACTGGCTTTGCTGGTCTCTTTGTTGAGGGTAATGGTATCACCATGAACTTCAAGGTCACTCCCGCCGACAACACTCACTTCTACTATGCTGTTGATAAGGATGGCAACCTCTATGATTTGGGTGCTAAGCTGACCGAGAGCAAGAATGTTGATGGCAGCGCCTATACCGGCACTGTTTCCGCTTCTTTCGGTGGCACCTATCAGATCGTTAAGTTCTCTAAGGCAATGGCTACTGTTGGCACCGTTCCTGGTGTCGCTGCCACCACCACCCCCGCTGGCACCACCACCAACCCCGGCACCGGCGCTAATGATGTTGTTGGCGTAGCTGCTGCCCTGGCTGTTGTTGCTCTGGTTTCCGGCGCTGCCATCTCCCTGAAGAAATAAGTTAGTCCCACGACTGCTTATATCTCCTAAGAGATAAACCAAAATCACCCCCCGGTTTCTCCAGCCGGGGGGCTTTCTTGCGCCTGCATATCCCCGCCCGCGGCGGCATAGCATGGGGCAAGGGGGCGAGCGCATGAGAAAAATCCTGCCAATGATCCTGTGCCTGTTGCTGCTGGGCGGCTGCGCCAAGGGGGGCGAGCCGGGCATCACGCCTGATGAAATACAGGCCCGGCTGACCGCGGATTGCCGCTTCACGGCGGCCTTTACTTACGAAAATATAGAGGGCTGCGCCGAGGTGGAAAAGACCGGCGAGGTGTTCAGCATTACACTGATGGAGCCGGAGGTGCTGCTGGGGCTCAGCTTTGTGCTGGGGCCGGAGGGCTCCCAAATGATCTACGGCGATACCGTCATCGACCTGCAGGATCACACCATCCACGAGGAAGCGCTGGCAGCGGTGATGGAGCGGGCCTTTGCCGGGGCGGACGCGCTGACCGTCACCCGACAGAACGGGCACATTACGGCTACGGCAGACTGCACATTTTTCCATTATGAGGTGATGCTGGCGGAGGACACTGGCTATCCCACGGGCATTTCTGTGCCGGAGCTGAATATCGAGATTGCCATTACCGATTACACCCCGGCGGCCGGCGTGTAGCGGTGGGATGAACGCAGCAGAATTGTAACAAAAGCCCCCCGGCTGGAGAAACCGGGGGGTATTTGGTTTATCTCTTAGGAAATATAAGCAGTCGTGGGACTAACTTATTTCTTCAGGGAGATGGCAGCGCCGGAAACCAGAGCAACAACAGCCAGAGCAGCAGCTACGCCAACAACATCGTTAGCGCCGGTGCCGGGGTTGGTGGTGGTGCCGGGGGTAGTCTCGGTAGCAGTGGTGGCCATGGTGCCATCAACCACTACTACAAACTTGGCAGGAGCAGAGAAGGTCATAACGCCATCATCCAGGGTAGCATTCAGCTTAGCAACAGTACCATCAGCAGCAATGGAATAAGCGTTGAAAGTAGCCTTAGCATCAGTCAGAGTGTAAACAACGCTCAAGCCATTGATCTCGTTAGAACCAAGGTAGTTATAGGCAATAACTTTGCCGCCGATAGCGAGAGACTCGTCAGAGATGAGCTTGTTCTTCTTCAAGAGCTTCGCAACATCAGTAGTGGTGGGGTAAGCTTTCCCGGTTACACAATAGGTGGCACCAGCGTTGAAAGCGATCTTGCCAGAGAAAGTGCGGGAACCAGCGATACCAGTGGTGGTGAAGTAACCGGTCTTTAAGGCAGCGCCGTCATTGTCAGCAGAGCCTTCCTTAACGGTGTAGATGGTGCTAGGAACGCGGTTCTGCTCCTGATCGAGGGCAAACACAGGATCTTTGGTGGTGCCAGTGATAACAACCTTGCCGCCATCAGCATAACCAACATCCCAAATCAGATTGGTGCTATCAACAACTACATAATGCTTACCAGTCTCAGGAGTGAACTCCTTAATCAGCTTGCCGGTAGCCTTGGCAGTGATCTTGCTGAAAGCGATATCAGCCTTACCATCAGCAACCTTGGTGTCACTGTTCTTCAGAGTGACAACATAACGATAGTCGTCAATAGTCAAAGGAGCACCTTCCTCGTGCTGGTCGTTCTTAATGCGAACCCAACCCTGAGAAGCAACCAGATCACCACCACGAGAGAAGCTAACAGTAACCTTGTTGTTCTCGGGAACGAATTTCGAATATTCGTTGCCGTTGTACTTAACGGTCTGGGTGTAGTAACCATTGGTGAACAGATCAGTAACTTTAAAGAAAATGCTGGCTCCGGGAACAAGAGCGGGATCGCCATCCTTCAGCTCATAACCAGCTTCGCTGGAAGGAGTGGTAGAAGAATAGATGGTATCAGATACATTTACAGCCATAGCCATGGTGCAAACCATGATGACAGCCAGTACCAGTGCGAGTACTTTTTTCATTGTGATTTCCTCCTATAATTAAGCGAAAGGCCGCAAATCCGCTTAATCAGAGGCTTTTTAGCCATTTTGCCTACACCACCCACCCCCAAATTTGTGTGTAAAAAGTGGTGTAAATGGGGCATTCTTTTGGCTTGGGATAAGCCCATCTCGCCACCCCTGCAAACCACAAATCACAATGTTTTTACCTCTATTATCGTCCAATAATGTCCTTATTTCACCAGTTAATATGTAAAATGGATAATACTGTCGTTACCAATTTGTAACATTTCCATTTTTGTGCAAAGGTAATACACCATCGAGTGGTGTAAGTGGATTTTGTTGCGCTGAGGGGAAGGCATAGAGGACATTTTTGCAAAAAGTTCACGGATATTCAGTTGCGATTTCCTGCCGGGAGGATTATACTATATTCATATACCCGCAGGGGAGGAATCACTATGGATTACAAGCGCTGCTGGGCGGCCGTTGATTTGGCCGCTCTTTCTCACAACTACCACTGCATCCGCCGGTTTCTCAGCCCCGGCTGCCGTTATTTGGCCATAGTAAAGGCTGATGGCTACGGCCATGGCGCGGCCACAGTGGCGGGCCAATTGCAAAAGGACGGTGCCGATTGGTTCGGTGTGGCTACGATGGAGGAGGCGCTTGATCTGCGCCGACAGGGCATCTACCGGCCCATTTTGGTGCTGGGCTACACCGATCCCGCCGCGGCCCCTATTTTGGCCAGCAATACCATCACGCAAACGCTGTTCAGCGAGGAATACGCCCTGCAATTGGCGGCGGAGGCCGCCAAAGCCGGCTGTGTGGTGGATTGCCATGTGAAGATCGATACCGGCATGAGCCGCCTGGGCTTTGATGCCGAAAACGAGAATACCGTGCTGATGGTGGAAAAACTGGCGCAGAGCGGCAGCCTGCACATCACCGGCATATTCACGCATTTTGCCGTGGCGGATGAGGACACCCCCGTAAGCCGGGATTTCACCCGGCTGCAGTTTGAACGCTTTATGCGGGTGTGCAACCGCCTGCAGGCCGATGGCGTGAATGTGGGGCTGCGCCACTGCTGCAATTCCGCCGGCACACTGCTGCACCCGGCCTATCATCTGGATATGTGCCGCCTGGGCCTTTCGCAGTACGGCCTGGACCCCGATCCCTGCATGAAGGCCCTGCTGGATGTCCGCCCGGCCATGTCGCTGTATACAGTGGTTTCCATGGTCAAGGAAATTCCCGCCGGGGCCACGGTGAGTTATGGCCGCCAGTACACCGCTCCCACCCCGCGCCGCATTGCCACGGTGGCTATTGGCTATGCCGATGGTTACCCCCGCTCCTTGAGCAACCGTGCCGAGATGCTGCTGCACGGCAAGCGTGCCCCGGTCATCGGCCGGGTGTGCATGGATCAGCTGATGCTGGATGTCACCGATATCCCGGAGGCCCGTATGGGGGATATCGCGGTGGTAGCCGGCAGCGAGGGCGGTGAAAGCGTCACCTTTGACGATATGGCGCGCTGGGCCGGCACCATCAATTACGAGATCATCTGTGGCATCTCCAAGCGTGTGCCGCGTGTGATAACCGAATAACCAAGCATAAAGAAAGCCCCCCGGCTGGAGAAACCGGGGGGTGATTTTGGTTTATCTCTTAGGAGATATAAGCAGTCGTGGGACTAACTTATTTCTTCAGGGAGATGGCAGCGCCGGAAACCAGAGCAACAACAGCCAGAGCAGCAGCTACGCCAACAACATCGTTAGCGCCGGTGCCGGGGTTGGTGGTGGTGCCGGTGGTGCCAGTAGCAGTCAGAGCGCCATCAGTAACAATGACAGGGCCAGTGACGACAGCAGTAGCGGTCAAGATGCCATTGGAATCAAACTTAGCACCCAGGTCCTTAACGGAACCGTCAGCGTTAACAACATACATCTTAGCGCCTTCAGGAGCCTTCTCAACAGTCAGCTTAACAGCAGCATTGGGGACAACACCTTCGAGGGTGGCAATAATGTTAACTTCCTTGGCGATAACATTCTTGTCAAGAGTCTTCATAGCGGTGGAGCCAGCCTCAGGCATCTCAACCTCATAGAAGAACAGCTTCTCGCCAGCTTTCAGGGTACGAGCAGCAACAATCTTCAAAGTGTCATTCGCTTCAAGAGACCAATCAACAGTGCTATAATACTTACCGCTGATAGCATCGCTCTTCTCAATAGTAACGATGGTGTTGGGGGTATTGTAGGTGGTGGTATCATCTTTGCCCGCAACCTTAAGGGTAGCAGCAGTGTAGCCATAATCGAAGCACATATAAGCGATAGCGGAGGTGTTAGCCTTCAGCATATCAAGAGAAAAATAGTTGCCAGCAATAACCTTATCGTTAGCCAGAACAGGTTCGCCCTTGGTCTGAGCGGAATAACCGGTCTTACCATCGGAAGCGGTACCAACATACTTGAGGTTCAAAGCAGCAGCAGAGCGTCCATAGCTGGTAACCTTGATGGACTTGATGATGATGTCCGCAATGTTATCCAGAGCAGCAGTCTCGCTGGCCTTGGTGTTTACGAGATAGTAATAATCAGTAACGCCTTTGATGGTAGCCTTAACCCAACCCTGGGAAGCAACCAGCTCAGCGCCTTTCTCGAAGGTGATAGCAACAGTGTTCTTTGCAGGAACGAAGTTACCGTCATCATCTACATAGGGATCGTTGCTATCGGCCAGATTCAGCTCTTCACGGGTGAAGTAGATGGAATCGCCAGGATGAACAACATTGAAAGCGTTCTCAACAGAAGAAGTGGAACCGGTATCAGGAACTACGGTGCTAACATCAACAGCCATAGCCATGGTGCAAACCATGATGACAGCTAGTACCAGTGCGAGTACTTTTTTCATTGTGATTTCCTCCTAAAATTATTTTGGTGTGGTGTGCGGCGTCTCCACCGCCGCTTACCATAGTCATTGTATTACATATTGTAACCAATTGCAACCCCCTTTTGCAATTTTTAGGGTGAAAATTTGTAAATAATCCGTGAATTCCTCCAATCATATACAGATGCGTACGCCAGAGATACACAATTCGGTTACGAAATTGTAATCAGTGTAATTTTTCCCGCCGCGGCCCGCCTTATACGGGGCAGGGTTGAAATAATCCCTAAAAGGACAATAAAAATAACCGCCCCTGCTCACCAAGCGTTGCGGTTATTTTTTAACTAAAACACAGGGAAAGCAACCGCTGCCGGCCGCATCACCTTTGCAATATTATTGTAGTAACTATGCTGCATTCTGTCATCCCCCCGCAGAGCTTCGGCTCCGCAGGGGGCGTTTCATTTTATATGCCCAAATACATGGCCATGTACTGCTTGGCACTGCGCCGCCAGCTAAAATCGCACTTGAGGGCGCGGGGCAGCATTTCGGCGCGGTATTCGCTGTGATACAGCCCCATGGCCCGCCGCACGGCCCCCAGCATGTCATCGGCATTGTAGCTCTGGAAGGTGAAGCCGCAGCCGCCGCCCGGGGTGTCCCAGTCGATGATGGAATCCGCCAGGCCGCCCGTGCTGCGCACAATGGGGATGGCGCCGTACCGCAGGGCGATCATCTGGGCCAGGCCGCAGGGCTCGCTTTGGCTGGGCATCAGGAAGAAATCGGCTCCGGCGTAGATCTGCCGGGAGAGGGTGGGCATAAACCCGCAGGTAAAGGCCACCTGCTGCGGGTGCCGCCGCTGCATCTCCCGGAAGAATTCCTCATAGCGGTACTCGCCGTTGCCCAGTATGACGACCTGCATCCCCATGCGCAGCATATTTTCCATGGCGTATTCCACCAAATCAAACCCTTTGTGGCTTACCAGGCGGCTTACCATGGCCAGGATGGGGGTATCGGGTTCTTCCGGCAGGTGTATCTGCTGCTGGAGGGCGGCCTTGCACAGGGCCTTGCCCTCCGGCTTTCTCGCCGAGAAATTGGCGGCCAGGGCGTGATCCCTGGAGGGATTGTAGCCAACGGTATCAATGCCATTGAGGATGCCGCACAGCTTCCACTCCTTCTGCCGCAGGATCTCATCCAGCCCATGGCCAAAATAGGGGTCGAGGATCTCCTTGGCATAGGTGGGGCTTACGGTGGAGATGCGCTCACATTCCTCCAGGGCGCCCTTCATCATATTCAGGTCCCCGTGGAATTCCACCTTACCGATGGCCCAGTCCGGCAGGCCGCACACATCCCCGGCCACATCCAGCCCAAACTGCCCCTGATACTGGATATTATGAATGGTAAAGACGGTATGGGTGCGGGAGAGCTTTGGGACCTCGCGATAGAATACATTGAGGTAAACCGGGATAAGAGCGGTCTGCCAGTCATTGCAGTGGATGACATCCGGCTCGTAATCGATATGGGTCAGCGTTTCCAGCACGGCCTTAGAGAAAAACGCAAAGCGCTCGGCCTCATCAAAGTATCCGTATATGCCGCCCTCCCGCTTAAAATACTGCTCGTTATCCAGGAAGTAATACTGTACGCCGCCATACTGCATGGTAAAGACACCGCAGTGCGCCACCCGCCAGGAAAGCGGCACCCCAAAGCTGGTGAGAAAGGTCATATTGGCGCGCCACTGCAGGCCGATGCTGCCGTAAAGCGGCATAATGACCCGGCACTCGGCGCCCTCCTTTTGCAGGGCGGCCGGCAGGGAACCTGCCACATCGGCCAGCCCGCCGGAGGCGGCAAAGGGGCTACACTCGCTGCACGCAAACAGAATTTTCATTGCAGGCTTTCCTCCTTATATATAATAGGTAACTGCGCGGTACGGGGCGGGCCCCCGCACCGCCGGCCACGCTGGGGCCGGCGGCCCGCAGCCGGCAGGCTGCGGGCGAGCGCCCCGAAGGCGCGTGTGCGGGGGCCATCGCCTGCGGCATCCGCACAGTTTTAGTCAAGCTAAAATAAGCGAGGCTCAGACTCTGGTATCCCGCGGAAGGTAAAGCGGATAGCTGGCATAACCTGCCAGACGACGATTATCGGCCACCAGCACGCCCTTATCACAGATGCAATAATCCAAGTCGGCACCATTGCCAATGTAACAGCCCTGCATGATGATGGAATTTTTCACCACCGCGCCATGCCCGATGCGGGCCCCACGGAATACAATGCAGTTTTCCACCCGGCCTTCAATGATGCAGCCATCGGCCACAAGAGAATTGGAAACGGCGGCGGAAAGACCGTATTTCACCGGGACCTCATCCTGCACGCGGGTGTAAACGGGACGATCCATGGGGAACAGAGTGCTGCGCACCGCGGGGTCCAGCAGACGCATCGAGATCTCAAAGTAGGCCTGCATGCTGTTGGCCGCCCGGCAAAAACCGTCATACCGATAGCAGTAGATGGGCAATTCCCGCCCTTTTTGGATCAGGCAGGTATCCACAAAGGAATACTGATTCAGGCTGGCAGCTTCGGTCACCAACTGAATGAGCAGTTCCCGGTTGACGATATACATATTATTGAACATCAGGTCGCCTTCGCCGCCGCGGGTGGCTTCCAGCAGGCGGCCGTCCTCTCCAGCGGAAACCATGACCGAGCTGTGTCCGTGCTCCGTGCAGATAAGGGTAATGCCTGATTTATGCGCAATGTGATACTCCAGGACATCGGAAAGATCGACGCCGCAGATGACATCGCAATCCGAAACAGCGATGTAATCGGCGCTGGAGCTTTGCAGATAGCCCAAAAGGCTGGTCATCGATTCCAGCGTACCGCGGCTGTAACCGGCGCTGCCGGCGGAGGTATAGGGCGGGAAATAGGCAATGCCGCCCCGCTTGCGGGAAAGATCCCACTCCTTACCGGAGCCGATGTGTTCCATCAGAGAGTGATAGTTGTTCTGCATAACCAGGGCGACAGAATCCACCCCGGCGTGGGACATGCGGGAAAGGACCAGGTCGATGAGGCGGTAACGGCTGGCAAAGGGCACCGAGCCCATGGAGCGTCGCGCGGTCAGGCCACCCAAGGCGTCATCGTGCGAATTGGAAAAGATAATGCCCGTCATTTTGTTATTGGCCATGTTACAGCACCTCCCCTACATCTTCTTCTACCATGCCGCGGGCGGGTACAATAACTCCAGCCCCAACGGTGACCCCGGCACCAATGACGGTAACGCCCCACTGGTCTTTATCGGCCATCAGTTCCGGGCGTTCGCCCACATAGGCGCCCCGGCGGATCACCGCGTTTTCCGCCACAATGGCAAAGTGCACTTCGGCGCCCTCTTCCACCACGGCGCCCGGCATTAGGATGCTGGAATCCACCACGGCGTTTTTCGCCACATGAACACCGGAAAACAGAATGGAGAAATCCACATGGCCGGCGATCTCGCAGCCCTCAGAGACCATCGAGTTCTGTACCTTGGCGCCTGGCGCAATGTAGTGCGGCGGCATGCAGGGGTTGCGGCTGTAAATCTTCCAGCTGGGGTCGTAAAGATCCATCGGCACCTTGGGATCCAACAGGTCCATATTGGCCTCCCACAGGCTATCGATGGTGCCGACATCCTTCCAGTAGCCCTCGAAGGAATAAGCCACTAGCTTTTCGCCTGCCGCCAACATCTTGGGGATAATGTTCTTGCCAAAGTCTTTTTCCGAAGCAGGGTCGGCATCATCAGCCAGCAGGTATTCCCGCAGCTTTTTCCAGGTAAAGATATAGACACCCATCGAGGCCAGGTTGCTCTTGGGATTCTTGGGCTTTTCCTCAAACTCGTAGATGGTGGTATCCTCGCGGGTATTCATAATACCAAAGCGGGAGGCTTCCTCCATCGGCACTTCAAAAACCGCGATGGTGCAGTCCGCGCCCATCTTTTTGTGGTGATCCAGCATCTTGGTGTAGTCCATCTTGTAGATGTGATCACCGGAGAGAATGAGGACATATTCGGGGTCGTAACGCTCAATAAAGGGGATATTCTGGCAGATGGCATTGGCGGTGCCGGTGTACCAGTCGCTGCCGCTGCTCTTCTGGTAGGGGGGCAGTACAAATACGCCGCCGTTCAGCCGGTCCAAATCCCACGGCTGACCGTTGCCCAGGTATTCATTGAGCACCAGTGGCTGGTACTGGGTCAGTACGCCCACAGTATCTATGCCGGAATTGACACAGTTGGAAAGGGGGAAATCGATGATGCGGTATTTGCCGCCAAAGGGCACCGCGGGCTTGGCCAGCTTTTTGGTAAGGGCGTACAGCCGACTGCCCTGGCCGCCCGCCAGCAGCATGGCCACCCATTCTTTCTTCATGAACATCTGATGTCACTCCTTCTCGGTGTTGATGGGTTCCAGTATCATGCAGCTGAGCGGCGGCACATCCAGCGTGATGCTGTGTGCCCATTGGCCCAGCGGTTGTTCCTCGCTGCGGTACAGCGTTTCCCGGTCAAATCCCGCGCCGCCATACTGCTCTTCCTCGCTGCACAGGGCCACCCGGTAGGTACCGGCCTCCGGCACGCCCATACGGTAGTCCTCCCACCGGCTGGCGGCAAAGTTGCACAGCACCAGTGATTTTTTGCCCTTTTCATCGGCGCGGTAATAGGTGATGACGCTGCGTGTGTTGTCATCGGCATTCAGCCAGCGGAAGCCATCCCAGTTATCCTCCACCTGCCACAGGGCGGGGTGAGCCAGGTAGTAGTGGTTCAGCGCCCGGATGTAATCCTTCGTTTTGCGGTGGCTCTCGTAATCCAGCAGCATCCAGTCCAGCTGCTTATGGTAGTCCCATTCAATAAACTGGCCGAACTCACAGCCCATAAAGAGCAGCTTTTTGCCGGGGTGGGTCATCATATAGCCCATAAAGGTGCGCAGCCCCGCGAATTTCTGGTTATAGTCCCCGGGCATTTTATTCAGCAGCGAGCCCTTGCCGTGCACCACCTCATCATGGGAGATGGGCAGCACAAAGTTCTCACTGAAGGCGTACATCATGCTGAAGGTGAGTTTATCGTGATTGTAGCTGCGGAAGTAGGGGTCCAGCGAGGTGTAGAACAGGGTATCGTTCATCCAGCCCATGTTCCACTTAAAGTTGAAGCCCAGGCCGCCGATCTCCGGCGGGCGGGTAACCAGCGGCCACGCGGTGGATTCCTCCGCGATCATGAGGAAACCGGGGTGCTCGCTCAGCACCGTGCTGTTCAGCTTGCGCAGGAAGGCCACTGCCTCCAGGTTTTCCCGGCCGCCGTTGATATTCGGGCGCCATTCGCCCTCCTGCCGGCCATAATCCAGATACAGCATACTGGCCACAGCGTCCACTCTTATGCCGTCTATGTGATATGTATGCGCCCAGAAGTTCGCGCTGGAGGTGAGGAAGCTCTGCACCTCGGTGCGTCCGAAATCAAAGACCCGGGTGCCCCAGTCCTTGTGCTCCCACTTGGCGGGGTCGCTGTATTCGTAGCAGCACGCGCCATCGTATTCGTACAGGCCAAACTCATCCTTGGGGAAATGCGCCGGTACCCAATCCATGATGACACCGATGCCGGCCTCATGCAGGGCATCCACCAATGCCATAAAGTCGTGCGGGGTGCCGTAGCGGCTGCTGGGGGCGTAGTAGCCTGTCACTTGGTAGCCCCAGGAGCCATCATAGGGGTACTCGGTGGGGGGCAGCAGCTCCACATGGGTATAGCCCATTTCGGTCAGGTAGGTGGGCAGCTCCTCCGCCAATTGCAGATAGGAGTAATAGTTCCCATCGGCATTGCGCCGCCAGGAACCGATATGCAGCTCGTAGATATTCACCGGCAGGCTGCGGGCATCCTGTGCGGCCCGCTCCGTCATCCATTCGGCATCGTGCCAGCGGTAACCCGCCAGCCGGTAGATCTTGCTGGCGTTCTCTGGCGGAGTCTGGGTATGGAAAGCAAATGGGTCCGCTTTATACAGCGTGCGCCCATTCGCCGTGGTAATCTGGTATTTGTAGCAATCATAGTCATGGGTCAGCTCTACCGTGGCGCCCCACAGGCCCTGCTCATTCAGGCGGGTCATGGGGTTGGCAGCCGCGTCCCAGCCATTAAAATCCCCCACCACACTGATGGCCGCCGCATGTGGCGCCCAGGTGCAGAAGTTGGTTTTTCCATTTAGCTGCCGGTGGGCCCCCAGCAGCTCCCACGCGTGTGCGTTGGTACCCTGGTGGAACAGATAAACCGGCATTTCCTTCGATTTTGTGATCCTGTTCATGGTCTTTGCATCCTCTCCTTTGTGCAAGGGATAACAGCCATCGGGCGGAGGAAAATCCCCCTTTTTACCCAGCTTTTATTATAGCATTTCCCCCTAAAGCGGGCAAGTGATTTACACCCGGTTTGTACGATTTTACAGATAGCATACATTTTGCCGGTGTTTTGGTACAAAATGATGAACCCCTGCCAAAAGATGCCCACGGCTTGCCTTTTTGCGCCCCAAATGGTACACTGTTGGAAACCCATTACCGCGAAGGAGAATCCGGCCATGTTTGTCGATCTGCATATTCACAGTTATTTTTCCGATGGCGCCCAGACCCCGGAGCAGGCCGCGCTGGCCTGCCGGGATAGCGGCGTAGGCCTGGCCGCCCTGTGCGACCACAACAGTTGGCTGGGCTGCGAGCGCTTTGCGGCCGCCTGTGAGGACCTGGGGGTACAATCCATCCGCGGGGCGGAATTCGACTGCCGCTGGCAGGGGTATCACCTGCATATCCTGGGGTATGACTTTACCCCCACGCCGCAGCTGGCCGCCATTGCCCACCGCAGCCGGGAGCTGCTGCTGCAAATGAGCGTGGACCTCATCGAAAAAATGGCCCCGGAATACCCGCAGCTGAGTGTGGAGGAGTACCGGGATTACCACTACGACCCGCAAAAAGGCGGCTGGGCCGGGCTGCACTATCTGCAGGAAAAAGGTGTGACCCAGACCCTGAGCGAGGGAATGCCCCTGTATGCCCGCTATGGCCTGGATTACACCGCCTACCCCTTTCCGCAGGCCGCCGAGGTCATCACCGCCATCCGGGAGGCCGGCGGTGCCGCTGTGCTGGCCCATCCGGGCAATTATTTTTCCGGGATGGAACTAGCCAGTTTATACACCACTTTTAATGAGCTGTGCGCGCTGGGACTGGGCGGCATCGAGGCCTATTATCCCACGCATAGCAAAATTTTTGCCACGCAGACGGCGCTCTTTTGCGAAAAAAAAGGACTGCTCATCACCAGCGGAAGCGATGATCATGGGCTTTTTGCCCATACAGACGGTTGGCAGCAGTACCACATCGGCTGCCAGATGATGGAACCGCACCGGCTGCGGCTGGGCAATTTGGCGCCGGAAGAATGAGCGAAAATTTACACCAATTCTACACCACTTTCGAAAAAAATTCTCCGGGCGCTCACCGCTCGGAGGGTATTTTTTCCTGTCCTTCTGCCTCGTAAAAGATGAAATCATCCACATCGCCAGCCACAGAAAACCAGCTTTCTCCATAATCATATGCGTTTGTGTTATTATCTGGCATGATAATGCTCCTTTATGCAAAGATTAACTTCCTTATTCTATGCAATTCCGCGCAAAAAGATGCTCGAAAAACATTGTGATAGTAGGAGGAAATCACAATGAAAAAAGTACTCGCACTGGTACTGGCTGTCATCATGG
>ENA-UOJO01000874-UOJO01000874.1-human-gut-metagenome-genome-assembly--contig:-P57-NODE-874-length-42778-cov-7.690073_pt1 | contig 42778 bp, 51 predicted proteins | sample MGYA00242351_ERZ723898 | MGnify/ENA metagenome assembly ERZ723898 | reverse complement strand
GATGATGGTATACATTTAGTCCGGATTGTACGAGATAGTTATTACTATAAGGTACTGGAAAAGAATAGTAATGCAAGTATATTGGAGGGTAATGTAAAAGTTACAAATGGCTTAAAACTTGTAAATGATATGGGAAAGCCGGTACACATAAGTTTTAACAGTGTAAAAAGTGATAACAGTGCTTTAGAGACATTAAGTGGGAGTACAAATTACATAACATTTAAAGACAGTGATTCTAGTGGTGCGCAACCAATCTTAGTGTATCCTAGGAATACTAAGAGTAATTATAAGAACACCCTTAATTTGCAGTACAAAAATATTAAAGATTTGTTACTTAATGGTAATATTGGTTCTGAAGAGGCAGAAGTATTATTGAGCATGTACTTTGACAAGTACTTGGATATGTCGGATAGGTATGTTACAGGTTCGGATATGCAAAGTATCTTCAAAGAAATTGAGGAGAACGGTCAAAATGTAGATATAACTCTCATGTCGGGTGAAAACTCAAATTTAGTAATGAGTTTAACATATAACGATTCGGCTAATCTTGAAGGTGATAATGTAGGAAGTTGGGAAACAGCACTGTCTTTTGGTGAAAAAAGTATAGCATCTAATACTCAGGGTACTTATGCTAGTGGGCTGTTGAAGGTTATTACAGAGCTTGGTGTTGATTTTAAAGATAAGATATCTAAGGAAGATTATCCACTGCTTTGGAATTTATGTGCAGCATATTATAACTGGCAAGAGACTGATGAAGAAAAAGCTGAACGTATAGACAGGGAGAGACTGGAGGAGCTGGAGAGTGAATTATCAAGTCTTGGAGATGCTAGTCTATTTGATGTGTATACATTTTTATTAAGAAATTGGAGTGTAACAGACTTAAAATTTTATGGAGATGCTTGGACTAAGAATGGTCAAAATTCTAGTGTCCAGGCTGTGAAGAATTTAGCATCTATACATTGTGATGATATTGTTAACAACCAGAATTATACTGTAACGTATGATGATGGTTCAGGTACAACAGTTTTACAGAAGGTTTGTAGTCCGATTAATGTTGACAATAGTAAGAGTGAAAGTTCTAAAACCAGCGTAACGAGTGAGCAGTACTTAAGATTAAGATTGATGTATGATATAATACGGACATCAAAAAGTGGAAAGAGTTCTATAGATATTCAGGGTATAATGACATCATTAAGTAATAAAGGAATTACAGGCAGATTGGATATTAACAATTCACTTGTGGTGAATCGAGTAAAAGTTATTGCAAATGCAAACCAAGCAGCAATGGATATGTCGAATGTTGATATCTCTGAATTAGGTGAGATAGACTATACAGACATATTGAACAGGGCTGAAGAGTTAACACGGTATTTTATACCACGAGTGCAAGGGTATGTTTATGATACAGGGATGGAGGTTATAGATGATGGGTCTGTAATACGTAATTCTTCCGTATTGTTTGGTTTATTTCCGCTGGATGGTGATGGTAAGCTTTTATATGTAAATAAGATTGGAATTAATAGGTTACCTAAGTTCTATAACATACAGTACGTTGACCTGAATAGTGTAGAAGCCGTTTTAGCCTATAGCGGACTTCAGTATTTGTACACTTTAATGGAAATGTATGTTTATGATAAGGTAAAAATAGAAAACGGTCGCTGGACTAAAGCGGATGAAGCATTGGCAAGTGAGGATGTTGAGAAGGCGGTAACCGGGATACAACAACAGGTGAATGTTCTTGTAAAAATACACGGTGCATTAGATAACTTAGGTGTTAGGTATACATCGAACAGCGGGGTATCTGAGAACATGAAAATATTCCTAAGTTATTACCAAAACCTGGCAAGTTATCAGAAAGAAACTGTAACAGCCAATGCAATGGATGACTGGTCGGGGGATGATAGTGTTACAGATCCATTAAAGGCTATATTTACATTGGATTATGGAGCAAAGTATCTGACGGCTGATTATTTAACGGGAGTTAAGTTGTCTGCAACTTATATCCCATTAAGAACAAATTTATACGATCTATCTAGTTTAAATGAGTTAGACGATTTAGATTGGGTGTCCAGGTTTCATTATGGGTACGGGTTTTATAGAAAAGCATTGTATATGGATACGAATGTGAACGCAGCTGTTGATAACTATGTATCTGGGAGTGGTAAGGGGCAGATCAGTGTAGTTACATTACGAGACTTGCTGCAGACAGAAAGAGATATAGTATTATATGTCGATGATGGTTATTACAATACAGATAAGCTTGCTGAGCAGTTGGATGGGTATCAGAACAGAGTTGTAAATTACAGTAAAAATCAGAGTACAGATGATACTACATTTATTGATAAGATACAGAAATCGTTTACCAATAGTGTAACTCTAGATGTTGATGGTCTGGTGAAGACGAATGGGAAAACTACTTACTCTACAGAGGTAAAGAATAAGTTGGAGACAGGAGATGTGTTCACGTCTGATGATGAAGATGGTGCAGCACAAAGTAACCTGTATGTTATGAACTCTGCTGAGATAAAGGAATATTTGAATGTGGACTCGTCAACGGAGAATTACCATGATGAGTATTCGATAGCTCAATCGTTTGCTGTTGTATCAGCGATTTACAGACATAATGGTCTATATGAGATTGTGCAAAGTGAGTCAAGTAATCAAACACCTGTATTTATCAGTTCACCTAATTTATGGCAGTTAGATGGGATTGGTTACACACAGTTTCTAACAGTTTATAATTATTTGATGTTGAAGAATTTACAATCGCAGCTTGGTATTGATTATGAGTCAACGCTTGATTTGGATTCACCATTATACATAGATATATATGGTAATATACTTACGGAAAGTGGGCTTGTCGTAATACCGGCAGCAAGTAATGCTACATTGTATGACGGACTGACTGCACAGAGTTGTGGGTATACAATTTATACAGCAGGATTCTTGACTTATTACAATAATGGGCAGTTCTACTTACCTAATACAACTAATGTAAAGAAATACAATAAAGAGTCTTTTATGCAGTTAGATTTTGAGACAGATACGTATCGAGTCGGGGTTGCGAGGTTTCAGGGTTTTGGAACTACAACTAAACGTATAGACTTTAGAAATGTATCATTAAGTAATTCAGAGTACTTACAATTATTTATGAAGCTACAATCTAAAAGTCTAAGTGCAAAGTCATTGAAGTATAATCAGCATATATTCTTGGTAACAGAAGTTTTAAGAGGAGCACCAATTGAGCAAATAGACAAGGAAAAAGAAGGGATTGTTCCTACATCATCTGATTTTTCATCATTCGAGATTTATATTGCGGCTAAACTTGAAAAGCTTGTTAACCAGATGTTACCAACACAGAATGGAAACACGTGGATATCTTTACCGAATCTTTTGTTTATGGATAATGTTGAGTATGTATTATTGTTTATATTCAAGGTATTAGCTGTATTGTTGCTGTGTTTATTGATTTATAGATTGTATATAGATGCTGTAGATGGTGTATTAGGTATAAAGTCATTTGGGAGTTTTATCCTATCGTGTGTACTTGTGTTGGTTGGATTGTTTTCTGTACCGTATTTGATGGACTTATCATATTATCAGGTCAATAAAGCGTTATTACAGGATGAGGTTTCTTATATTGAGATGCTCAATATAGAAAAAGAGCAGGAAGGTAGAGAGATAGGTTTAACGAGTGTTGACACACCGGAAACTTCTACAGAACTTTATTTAAAGGTGGATGATGTAAGTATCCCATGGTACGAATTGCTTGAAGATATATTGTTTCATCCGACGACAAAAACTGTTTCAGAAGCATACGACGAGGAGTATAGTAGGAGTTTAGTAGCCAATCTTCCAGGTATGGTTAGGAAGGGGAATGGTGTGTACATCCCATTGAGTACGATATATGAATCTTCAGTTGTATCTTATGACATAGAATCTAATTTGTTGTTATCAGGAGTGACTGAAACAGTGTATGCATCCTATATAACCCCGTATTATATCATTTTGGAAAATCTTATAAGAATTATTAATGAGTATAATCAGGACCCTAACCAGGATGGTGACGATTTAGATAAAGTAGTGCAGTATGAGACTGTAAGACAATCTGGTGGTGTGACTAGAACGAAAGGGTTAATAAGACAGTATTTTATGTCAAGAGAGTTTATGGAAGATGAAAAAGACATTACTGGGTTAAGACTTGTATATGGGTTGCCTGTAAGTTGGTCAAGGTTGAGTGAAGACAGTAATCCAGCTTACGCGCAGCTTGATAGGATAAAACGTTCTGGTTGGCATAAAGAGAGTGTATCAGTCAGTCAGATGAACGATATCGAGACTTATGCACGAGAGTTTGTAATGGAGAACAGTGAATTGCTTGGTAAAATCACAGACGAAGCTTTTCTAAAAGTCATGGCTATGAGTATAGCTGTAAAACATAATCAGATTGTGGGTGTAAGAAATGGAAATGCTATAGAGATTTATGATGTAGATGCAAGGGATATAATACGTTTGTCTGTTGCTGATAGAATGACGGCACTCAAGGAATCGTCTAAATCGTTTGCAAGGTATATATTCTCTGTTGGTGGGGCATTGGGAACTATTCTTACAGTTATATTGGTTGTTGTGTATTTTATATCGTCAGTAGTTAAACCTCTTTGTATTACAGTGATACTAGTTGTTATGATGGCATCCTTAATAGTTAGACGATTTATTAAGAGAGGTGGAATGACGCCTATTGAAGGTTTTGTTATAACACTGGCTGTTTTGTGTGGAACAAACGCATTATATGGTTTAGTCTTGAAGGGATCTATAATGCTTGCAAACTCTGGCTTAACATCTCTAGTATCGTTGATTATCCAAGTTGTAATACAGTTAATGTATATCGCCATATTGGTAGGCTTGACGAAGCTTGTTGTAAATAACTGGGAGAGCTTTGGATTTGATGTTTATGAACGTGCGGCACAGCATACTGTTAGTTTTATAAAAGAACATAATATCTTTAAGACAAGGACCGACAGATATGAAAATAATTATAATCATACAAGAGAGTACAAAGCAAGTGAGCATCATGAAAATAGAGAAAGTAATCCAATACATTCACTTGTTGGTTTAACTTCAGAACAGTATATGGAATTGTTGAACAGTAGGGATGAAAGGAGAAACCGAAATCGTGGTAGGAAGTAAAAATAAGGAAAAGATAAATATGCTTGCGTATATTGAAAATTATAATGGACGTGGTGAAGGTAGAATGGCACCAACCATTATCACTATAATTTTAATATGTGTACCAGCATTAGTATACTTTCTTATTCTTAGTAGATATGTACCTTTTGTCATTGCTTTACTCGTATGGGGGTTTTACTCCATACGAGTAGTGCAGATTGTAAAGTTAGATGAGAGGAAGAAGAAGGAAGAATATAAACAATCTATGTATGATGTGTATGCTACTGCAGACGATTTAGTAAGGGTTAGTCATATACATGATGATGGGCTTGTAGAGTATGAAAATGGAAGCGTTATGTATATCTTATCAGGCTATACTATGGTTTACATAAGCGACGATTCTTTTTCATGCGCTTTGGAAGAATTTATCAATCAGCTAAAAGACTATGATTTGGATTATTATCTGCAGCAGGTTGATGGTGAGTATAAGTTACAGAATGATATGTCGAAGATGATTGTGTATACAGATCGTGAAATGATGAAGGAGAGAATGGATTTTTACATTGAGCAGGACGAAGCATGTCATAGTAAGGGACAGTTGTATAGGATTGTTATAACTGTAACGACGTCTAAGTATGATTGGAAAAATATGAAGGAGTATTTAGCTTCTCTAATTGAGTCTGATGCAGCAGATGTATTTAAATTTATTACAGTATGTAATAGACGAGAAGCTGAAGATATTATTTCAAGAGATTTGTGTTTAGATTTTAATCTTGAAAACATGCTTGTCAAGAAATACAAAAATAATGAATACGAAGGATCTAAGGTAATTTATTATGGTGAAGATGTACCTGATATCTATAAAAAGAAAGTAGACGATCCGGGAATGGAACATAGACGTGTTAAGTATGAGGAGTAGATAAATGGTAAGTAGAGAAAAAATGTTCATTGTAGCTTCTAATTTGGATGACTCAATAAAGAGTCAAACAACGGTGTATGATATAACTCTATTTAAGACTTTTATTGGTTTTGAGAGGTTTATAGATAGTGTACCAGTTGTTGTTGATACAATTATTATAACATCTGATGAATTGAAATTTAGTTCATCTAGTATGCAGAGGGTTTATGGAATTTTGAATTCACCTTTTCTTAGGTTGACTGGTAATGTGGTTTACTTAATAGATGAGTCTGTACAAAAAGACACTGTTGTGAAATTCTTCGAAACGAATGGATGGAAGAATTGGATCGTTTATCAGGGAGATCTGAGTCCTAAATTTATCACGAGTATAGTTACCGGAGAAGGTAGACAGTCTGTTGAGGTGCAGAGTGAACGTGTTACATACAGAATGCGTGCTTCTGAGTATATTAAACAGAAGAGTAATATCAGTAGTCAGAATAATGAAGGCAAGTATCTAACGGACGAGGACGTTTTATCTGATATCCCAGTTGAAGAGGATGAGGAAGAGTTAATACCCAGAGTTGATTTAAAAACTACAGTTAATTACATTGTAGGTGATACTTTAGAGCGTACGGTTATGGTGTTTCTTCTTGCACAGTATAGAGCGTTAGCTGGGAAGACGCTTATAGTGGAAAAGGATTGGGAATTCCATACTTTAACTGACATGGTTACAAAATCTGACATACAACATTTAATGATTTACATTGAGGAATTTAATGAAGATGCTTACGGTTGCATTGATAGAATACGTAAGGCAAAGGAAAATCTTATAGTTATTGGTTGTAAGAATCGTAAAGAGTTTTCCTACAATTTTATTGTGGATGTCCTTGAATCAAATCTCAAAGGTGAGCTGAGCTATATAATAAGAGAATGCGATTATAGTGAGACTCCATATGGAATGTTCTACACTGTTGTAATGTCAAACACTGTACCAGAGGTTTTGCGAAGTTGTAGTATACTGAGATACCGTCCAAGAGTGGATAGTGTCACTTTCATTGGTATGCAGCTTAATGATTTAGGACCTGTTAATATATCGAGTAATGAAATGGGCGCAGTAATCAGCACAGTGTTAGAGGTTAATGGTATTATGGCACAGACGATAAGAGTATCTGGTATAAAATTGAAGGGAGAAGATTCGACTTATGATATACTTGGCATCATTAACAGAGGAAATTGAGGATAAACTGGAGGGGTATTATTTTATTCACACGAAAGAAGAGCTTGATAAGTTTGTAATTAATAACAAGGTAAGTAACCGTGTTGTAATAAAAGCAGATTTCGCAAGAAAGTTTTTCACACCATCTGGTCTTGTAAAGTATGTGGAAGATGCTAAGCGTATCAATGTTAATCTAGTAATTGACATTGACACAAGAGTTGACACGTTGACGAGTACAAGGTTTATTCGTAAGTTACTAAAAGCGAGGAATACAGATGAATTTATGTATCTTATGGTAAAGTATCCAAAAGAGTTTATAGATACAGTACATCAGTGTTGCGGTGATATGTCAGCTTTAAATAATGAGGTACTGGCATCGGCAAATTCAGTTTCGCGGTTACAGTCTATAATTGATACGTTAAACAAAGAGCTTGAGAATAAGAAGTATGAACTTGAGCTTGAATGTATGAACAAATTACGTGTGCAGTCTAAGCTGGACTCATTGGTTAAGCGTATTAATTATCAGTATGACATTAAGGTGGACCAGAAAAGGTTATTTCATGTAGATGGTAATAGGTTCGATAAAGTCCTTTATTTTAAAGAGATAACAAGGGTGCAATACACAGACACTTTTATATACTATCTGAAGGAAATTTGTAGGGTTTTATATAATATGCCGACACGAGTTGTGTGTATTGAGGGTTATTATGCAGATGGGAAAATACCACTGTATCCGGATTTGGTACCACACCATAAGTTACGAGAGCAAGATGTTATATCAGGTGATATACTTATGCTTGGCATGCAACCAAAGATTATGACAGATGTATTAAAGAATTCATCAAATATTTCAATATTGATAATACTTGATCGTGGTGGTTATGCGAGTCCGCACATATCTGGTGATAATGTAGAGTATTTTTATTTAGCTTCCGATGTTAAAGATATAAGTGGTGATGTTCCGCTAGCAAGAATAATATCTTATGGGAAAGAGACTTTATATATACCATATATTGAGCACTTTGAGGATTTGGACAAGAGTGAGCGCATGGCTAAATATTCATCGTTAGATATAATGAAGAAGATAATATCTTTAATAGAAGGGAGGTAGTATGTGTGGCATTAAGGGACGATGTAAAGAAGCAAAAGACAAAAGAAGTACGAGAGAAGAGAGTTGACAGACAAGAAATAAAGAAAGCAACTACTGTGAAGAGGGACCCACCATTCTTAACATTAAGAGTGTGGGTTAATTTTATACTATCATCTTTACAAAAGGATAGAGGACGTATCCCTGATAATATTGGGAGTAAAATGTTAATATCTAATAATATGTATATTACAAGGTATTACATGAATTCTATAGTACAAGTCAGTTCTCTATCAATTGATACACCAGTAACATTCTGTAGCGAGTTGTTAAGGTACGTAAGAGGTAAGAAGTCTGATGCAGTAATAGATTTTACATTTAAGAATGAGAGGTTAGATATTAACTTAAAGGAATCAGGGTGGCAAACAAGAATAGACACATGGCAGAAGATAATTGATGCCACGGTAGATCCTAAAAATGAGTGGGGTGTATCTGAAAAGGATAAAATTATGGCTGTCAGGTGTATGTACACTATTCAAAAAGTAAAAGAAGGACATAAACTGTATAAAACAAGGATGTATATTACTATACGTTCAAAGACAGGTTCAGCTTTGACGAGGGCTGAGAAGTTAGTTTTTGAGTATTTGAATAAAATTGGTGCAGAGTATCATGTGCTAGTAGGTGATGTTAAGCAACAGTTGGAGTATACGTCTTTGTTGTCTAATTGTAAGAATGATTGCATAAAAGATGTAATCCCAATCATAACAGATAGTGTGGCTATGTCTCAGCTTTTACCGAATAGTGGTTCTATGAATGGAACGGGTGGGAGTTATGTTGGTGTGAATGTTTTAAACTGGACGCCATTTAATATTGATTGGAAGAAAATCAGTATAGCAAGAAATGTATACATAGTGGCACCGTCTGGTGTAGGTAAGACGGTGCTGGCATTAAATTTATGCTGCTCCGGACGTGAAGATGATATGGCAGTGTGTGTGCAGGATATTAAAGGGAATGAGTTTAACAATTTCATAAAAGCTACTGGTGGGTATATTGTCTCTCTAAGACAAGAAGCTATGGGATACATAAACTCATGGAAGATGTATAAAGAAGACACAGATGATTTACACGCCGAAGCATACTTTAGGGAAAGAGTAACATTCTCTAAGCAACAGATGATGATCTTATCTGGATTAGTAGATGAGGTACATAGAGTAGAATTTGAAGAGTTATTAGAGGCATTCCATAAAGCTTTGTACACTTCAATTGGTGTTTTGGCTAATAATAGGAACTCTTGGCAGAATACTATGGTGTTACACCCATTTAAGGTTTTTGCAATGTTCTTGAGCTATATGACACCTGAGATGCAAAGGAAATACAGTAGTATATCACGTAATGTAATAGATGGTCTTAAAATGTACATGACACGTGAGGGAAGTAAGTCGTATATTTTTGACGAGGAGTTTAGCTACAGTAGCATACTAAAAGCCCCAACTTTGATGTTCGACTTTGGTATTTTAGATGGTTCAACATCTATTAACGATCCAGTGGTATTCAAGCTTAAGTTTTTATATATGAGAAAATTGAACGCTGATTATGTAGCGTACAAGTTCTCTAAAGGTATAAAAGTTTTAAAAGTACTTGAAGAATCGCAGATAGCAGTGAACGATCCTGATATCATGAGGGGTTATGTAGAAGAATTCACTCTTAGAAGGGCACAGGGGCAGACAAACATTTTAATTGGTAACTCGGTTCAAGCATTAACTAACAATATTTCATCGCAGTCACTTGTAGAGAACGTCACTGCTTTGTTTGTTGGTGATTTAGCACCGAAGGCTAAGAAAACTGTTATAGAGGAGTTTGGACTGGAAGATTATGTAGAACTCTTGGATTTAATAGGAAGTGAGCCTGAGTATAAAAATTGTTTTCTATTCGTGAATAAGATGCAACCACGGCCTGTAATTCCAATTGTGAAAGTCATACTTAAGGATGGGAAGGCGTATAAACTCTTATCAGCTGTCCCTAAGAATAAGAATGCAATAATTGAGGAGGTTGGAGTTGATACACATGAGTAACAAAAGTGATAGTGTGTGGACACTAAGCTTTAGGATGGCTGTAGCTTCAGTTATATCAAAAGTAATAAAGTGGTTTTGTATAGGTACCCTAATTGTAGTAGGTATCTTTTTTATTATCGATTACACAACATCTGATATTACCGATAAGTATGCTGAGGCTACAAAACTGTTAAGTACAAGTATACGTACGAGTAGTAAACAGAAATTTAAGCAAGATTATCTTGAGGTCACAAATAAGATTGCGGATATTTATAAAAGTACGCAAACTAAGGAGAATAACAGTAATTCAGATACGGTAGGGAGCATTCTGGACAGTGGTGTGTTGGAATTGGGTAACAACTGGTACGAAAATGTTTCTAATTTATCAAAGGGTTCGATGGTTGTTGATTTTGGGGATGGTATTGGGTTGTATGATGGACTGCCTTGGGTTCCAACAGAAGGGTGCTACTTCTTCAACACAGATAAGTCAACAGAGGATTTTTACAATCTCCTAAAGAATACAATGGAGAATGAAAATGAAGTAGCTTCACTCAGTGATACATATGATTTGTCCTATATGCTTGGAAAGAAGAGTGATGATAGGGAAGCGTATGAGTATACATACACGGCTATAGCTAATGCGTCTACCGTTGCAAGTGATGGAAGCATCACTTGGGCTGGCAGTTTAAGTAAGAACTTAATGAGTGGTATCGGATGGAAATTGGGTAAGAAATGGTTGTACAAAGAGATTGATGAAGTAAAGTGTGCTGGAGTGTGTGCGTTACCAGCAGCTTATGATAAGAACTATTGTTCAGCATGGTCTTCCGAAGGTCAGTGGTATAATAAATCAAACTCGCAGACTATTAATTACAACGATTCGAAAGCTGCTATCGTTTATAAGAAGATTGGGGAAGTTGAAGATAAATTCTATTATCTGCCAGTGACTTATGGAGATGCTAAGGCACATACATTCCCTGGAGGTGTTGTACAGACTAATGTTAAAGTAGCTAGTGATTCTACATTTGACGAACTTAAGGTAATTGTAGATGGTAAGGATGGGGAACAGAGTTGGGACCAGTCCAGCTTTGGTTATAGTATGCACACAGAGAGTTCTAACGGAAAGATTTTAATGGCATACACAAGGACTGTGGTTGAGTCTATTGGATGGTCTCTAGAGTTTACGAAGAATAATACTGCAACTAATGGTTATAGGGTTATTGGTTGGGTTATATGGCCGTAGAAAGGAGTTGTAATTTTGGGAAGAAATAATAAGAAGGTAATAATTGCTGCATTATTGGTTGTGGTGGTTTTATTAGTTTTTATTTTGTTACTTGTACAGAAAGCTACTAAAAAGGCAACAATTGAAAGAAAATATAGTGAGTATGTTACATTGGAGGTTGTGTCTACAGAAATTAACACAACCTCAGAAAGTATTGAAAATATAACAGAAGAAGCTACAAATGGTGGTTTAACAGAAGAGACTACAGGTATGTTGGACTATTTACAGGAACTTGAAAGTAAGAAGGCTGATGGTACATACATTCAACCAGAAGTTGAGACTTATGACTATTCGTTACCGTACGAGTTATTCCCGTATCATATAACACTTGGTCTATACAAGGAAGATGTAGTATTGGATTTTTTTAGCAGTGATAAATATTTCCAGTACAAGGATGATATGGGCGAATTGGGTATCTATGCATTAGAGTCTTTATATAATATCTGTAAAATGTACGATTATACTCAGGATGATTTAAAAGAATGCGTTCCTACGGTATTTACTGATGATGCATCTGTAGTGTTTAATTATAATACCCCAAATGGGTTGTTGATCCTTGTTGTTGACACCATTAATGCCCAGGCATATTTTGCAATGGAGAGTGAGCCTTATGGGGAGTAATCTAGGTAAACAGATTGCTGCCAATATATTTTCAAAATTAATATATTGGTTTATAGTAGGTGTCTTTGTAGTAACAATTATTTATATCGTTATTGATTATATATCATCAGATGCGGTCAATAAGTATACAGATATGAGTAAATTATTAACGAAGTCACAGATTGTGAGTACGAAGAGTCAATTCAAACAGGCCTTTCTTGAAAGTACAAATAAAAAGGCAGATATTTACACGAGTACAAGAAGAGAAGAAAACGATAACTCTATGGTAGAAAGTGTGGGTGCTTTTGATACTAACACATTTACTGTGAGCTATAACAGTGAATGGGTGTGGCCTGTGCCAGGGTTTACAGAAATCACAAGCAGATTTGGAGCAAGAGAACAGGTTGCAGGCACAAACATAAATACGACTAATCACGGTGGACTAGATATATCAGGTAGTAATATATTTGGTACTCCAATTCTAGCTGTAGCTGATGGTGTTGTAGAGAAGGCTGCTGTTCTTAATAGTGAGACGGCTGATAAGTATTCAGCAGCTTATGGTAATTATATTGAGTTGAAACATTTAAATGGAGTAGAAACAGTATATGCGCATTGTGAGAGGTTAAACGTGAGCGTAGGCGATATTGTTAAACAGGGAGATGTTATTGCTTATGTTGGTAACACTGGACAGTCGTCTGGAGCGCATCTTCATATTGCTGTAAAGGTTAACGGAGTGTTGAAAGACCCAGAGTTATATTTAATTATTCCCCAATAAGGGAAATGGTAAAAATCCCCGCTTAGATAGACATATCTAAGTGAGGGATTTTTTATTGTTCCGGAATTTGTGTGTTGTAAGACATGCAAAATAATATTTTGGAGGATTTGTATGAGAAGAAAAAATAAGTCACATATAATCTTTGCAATGGTAGTGTTTTTTACAGGAGTATTTTTGCAGATTGAGTCTGGACAGCAGGGATTGGTGGAAGAGGTGAAAGCCGAACCTGATAGTACAGAAAATGTGTTAGTTGTAGAGGAGATAATACCAGAATATAACAACAGCATTATTGAGTGTATAGAGGATATTGATATGTCCTCTAGTAATGTGACAGAGCAGAATACAGAGGCTGCACAGATTAATGAAAGTATATTTTCTGATATATCTGTAAGATTGAATACGCAGGTTTACGATTACACAGATCAGATTTACAATGAGATGTTAATTAATTATCCGGAGTTTAATCAGAGTACTACAAGTTTGGCGTTATGTTTTGACGAGTATTATAATCCATTAATACCACTGGCTTTAAGTGTGGTTGAGATGGGTGCTCATGCAGATACACAGTATACATGGACTCCTGTAATTTTTTCACAGGATATAATAAAAGCATTAAACGATGAAGGTATAGTGCATGGGGATTATGAACTGCAGATGTATATGTCTAACTTAGATGTTGATAGTGTAAACACGGATTATTTACATTGGCTAGGCTTGGATAGATTTTTGACAGAGGGGAGTGAGTACGGTAGTTTTAATGATAAGTCAAGCCTTGGACCGCTTCAGATATTAAGAAATGGTGAGAATGTGGAAAAAGTACAGAAGTTACTTGGAAGTAATCTCGACTTAATTACTTGGGAAGACTCTATGAAGTATTTTCTGTGTATACAGAAACAGGCGTTTATGTCTGAAACATCATGGTTGGTAAATTACCACATACGGAATAAGTATGAATTTATTGCAATGATGGCAGTAAATCATAATTCAGGGATTACATACATGGTAAATAAAGGACAAGATGGTACAGCTGAGAATTGGGGTACATCTAAGGATGTGATGGATTTTATTTATTATATCACAACTGATGATGCTATACGCGGCTTTCAGGGTATGGTAGATGTATGGTTTTATAATGGTATTGAAAGTAGATTACAGAGAGGTGTTGAATTTCCGTTATGTGGGCAAAGTTCATATGATGATATACAGCGTGTATTGAATGAGTTCGGTGTTAATGTACACTTAGAAAGTTATAGTGGCACAGAACTTGAAAAAAGGTTGTACCCAATCAGAGCAATACTTAATTATATGAGTTTAGTTAAGCTTTATGAAAGTATTGGAATAATGGAGGAATAGATATGAGTAGGAGAAATAAGAAGAATAGTATTTTTGCAAGAATATTTGCAGGTATTGTGTTACCTGTATTGTTTTTCTCTATTGGATTTATCTTTTGGAAGAATTGGGATTCAAATACGGGATCGTCAACAAGGGATAATGTTAATTTTATACTTGAACATTATAATGGTCAGGGGAAGCTTATAGATTACCAGCGTGAGATATGCGTAGACTCTGTTGATGATTTAAAGTTATTTGTAGAGAAAGGTAATGTTCGAATTGATTATGGGATAATTACCCTAGTCTGGCCTATGGAAGAGTTTGTCAGTGAGAGTTGGGGCTCTGATTTAGCCCGAATAGGCATTACAAGATATAAAGATAAGGAAACAGGAAGACTTAGGGTATTTTATTATGATGAAGAGATTGAAAGATGGGTACACTAAGGATACACCAGAGTTAGTATTTTTTATAATTATGTGGATTGTACTATTAATCTTAGTACTATTACTATTATGTAAATATACTAAAGTCTCTATTATTGGTACTGTTTCAATTTTTAACCTGGATGTTGGTGTATCTACAGTAGGGCAGTATACAATACTAAGTGATACAGAAATCGTGTGTGATACAAATACTGTGTATTATATAATAAAACAAATGGAGGAGGATGGTTATAAATTAATGGTAGTTAACAGTACCGATAAAAAATTAGATTTTATACTGGAACGTAGTGATTACGTCCATCATTTGCTATATGTAACGTCAGGTAAACTTACATGTATCTCATCGCCGTATGAAAAAAGTTATCTCCCTTTTACATATATTTATGAGAAGAGTATTAACTAATCTTAAATTTGACTCAAATGGAGTGGAGATTAAATTGGAAGATTTAAAAATAATATTTGAGGATATAGTACGTGGAGTTATGGACACACTCGAGGAATTTACAGAGCGATTTCAGATTGCTGGAGGAGTACGGTTTAAGGAAGTATGGTTTGTCACATTGAGCTTTTTCTTATTTAGCCTTTTAGCTAGGTTATTTAAGTTAAAAGCGATTATTTCTTGGCAGGAGGGAGTTACATCTTTGGTGATAGTGACAGGAATATGTATTTTTGACTACCTTAATGTTAATGGTACTAAAGAGATTAAAGCTAAATTTATGCATGGAAAAAAGGAGGATGATGTAAATGGTAAATAATGGACCTTTGGTCGCTTTAGCGTATTTAAAGATGGTTGAACCTATAATGCAGTTCAATAAAAGAGCTCAGCTTGATAGGGCTAAGGTTTTATCAGGAAAGGAGCTTATTGTTACCGCAATGGATAAGATAATATCTGCTGGTTTGGATTGTTTTTTCGTTCAGTCATATTTACAGTCTGCCGTTGATTGTATGGATAATGCGCTAAACGACAAGACATTTGTCGAAACAGATACGGCTTTCAAAAGCATAATTGTGGAGAAAGTTAATTCAGCGATAAATTTATTATATGTTGCTGTAGGTAGATACTACTGCCAAAATGAATTTAACTTTCAGGAAAAGATGATTCCTATATTAAAGGAAGTTGTAGATCATTGTATCGCGGAGAAAGAGTACTTCGGGTATGATAAAGAAATAAGAGAGGAGAGCGTAGTATGCGGTTAAAGGATGACTATGAATTTGAGTCGATCATAAGAAGCTTAGAAGTAGCTTTACAGATAGATGGGTCTACTTATGATGAAAAAGATGTGGTAAAGGCTATTGACACTGTGAAGAAGCGGTTAACAAGACAGTATGTACATATAGACTTTGTGAATTATAAAATTGGTGACCCAGAGATTGAAGGACTTGGTGATGCAGCAGCTACAGTTGTTTTGTTTTTGGATGGTATTGCAAGTGTGCATAGTAAATTATGTGCTTATACACAGATTGTAAGGTACACTTGTAATTGCCCGGTAGACCTCGGAAGAATAAACTATCTTGGTATTGAGGAGGATTCTTTAAAGACAAACATAATGAAGATGGAGAGGGAAAGAATGTTACCGTTAGTTGAGTCGGTTATTAAAGCTATTGAAGATAGGCTTAACTCCATTTCCTATTGTTTGGAAAAAAGAATAATCATGCTTTTAGTTGTTACCTATGAATTAGGGCTTTATGAAATTACTGCCACAATTGCAGAGTTACTTCATATAAGCATGGTTGGATAAGGGGTTTTTATATGGTACTTAGAATAACAGATTCTAATGAAGATTTTGGTATTGGTACAATTGTAGTGTCGCTGGAGCATTTTGGGATGAAAGAGTATCACCCATTGATTGCCTCAAAACAGTGGACGCGTGTGTATCTGGATTTAACTGAGAAAACACCAAGAGGGAAGGTAACACAGCTGTTACAGAGGACAAAGATTATTCCGGTTTTTGATAAGAATAATGTAACACCACGGGTATTACAGTTGTTGTGTGAGATTGTACCAGACTATACTGGAAAACTTAGGTCTTCGTATGTTAATGATAAAGAAACTTTCAATACAATAATAGACCAGCTTATAACTGAAAGGTGGTCATAGAATATGAAAGACAACAGTGTTTGTATAAAGTGTGGCGGAACAGGGATTGATGCATTAGGCAATCCCTGTTCCTGTGGTATTAATAAAAAGATAGAAATGCCAGTGTGTCTTAAAGTACCTATGCAGTATCAGGGACTTAAGTTTAATAAAGCTTTTATAAGAGAAGGTCTTCCGCCTTTGTATGGGGAGACATTAGACAAGATACTGCAGGAGTGTATTGATAGTTTCGGACAGTTTAAAAGGAATATCTTAATATGCGCCCCACCTGGGTCGAGTAAGACAATTTGGGCGTATACATTGTACAGTATGTTGTTTTCAATGGGGTGTGAAATACCTGAAATAATGGATTTGATGCAGTGTCGCGAAATACTGTTAAATTATTATACTGAGGATAAGGAAGCATTACGATTATTGAGCACTGCACCATTAGCAGTAATAAAAATACCATGGGATTTACCTAACCGATTTGTCGAGACGGTTTCAACGATAATTGATCGGAGAGTGCGAGCTAATTGCTCAACAATCTTTTTATATAACGGATCTAAGGCTGATTTGAAAGCTAGGGATTCTTTTGGTAAGTTAAGTATGCTTGAAGGTGATGGGTATTTCAATTCCTTAAAAATATACAGTTGGGAGATGAAGAATGATGTCAAAGAGGTATGATATTTATGTAGATGGTAGCTTCAGTAAATTAAACCCTAGAGAGACATTTGGTGCTGTTATTGTGCTAAAAGATGGAAATCCTGTGATGTCACAGCGTTTTAGAATTCTTGATCCATGTATGGTTAAGATGCGTAATGTTGGAGGGGAACTTGTAGCAGCAGTAATGAGCCAGGTAATTATAAAGAATATACTTGGTAAGGATATTAAGGACATAAGTAATGTTTATCTTTACTATGACTATGAAGGTATCAAACAGTTTGCTATCTTAGGTGGATGGCATGCAGAGAAGGAGGGTGCTAAAAAGTATCAACAGTTTATGGTGGGTGTGCAGAATGTAGCACCAGTTATTAAACTTAATTACGTAAAGGTTCAGGCTCATACCGGTGTTAAGTGGAATGAGGCTGTAGATGCGTTAGCAAATGGTGTTGTTAAGGATGAGTTAAAAGATACATATGGAGGATGTACGGATATTGAAGTGTTTTAAATTTATAGTCGTGCCTGTTTGTGCTTTGGTTATACTGTTTTTAATTTTTACATACAAGGCACCTGATGAAATTACAACAAAAGAGACTTTGAGTGGAGAGGTTGTCAGTTCGGAAGAGCAGACATCCTCTTTTTATGTCTTGGAAACAGAAACAGAGACAGAAATGACACAATGGGTGTTAGGGGATATGGAAATACAGACTTCGGAGTTGGATACTAAACCCAACATTAATAATGTTAGTGAAGAAGACGTAAATGGTATCACATTGTATAAATCCAATATAAGTTGGACTAAGGGGTATTTGACTTCGGATGAGTTTTGGGCGATGTGCGTCACCGCTGGGAAGTTGTATCGTGATTCTATCAATAAAGGGTATGGTGTGAGTGTTCGGTGTCCTACAGAAGATGAGATGAAGAAGTATGGGCAGCAGTATCTGTACAAGATTACAGACGAATGTAAACTTGTACTGCGTGTGTATGTCACATTACGTGATGGAGAGTCTGTTGTTGAAGAAGGAACACATGAATTGGTTATTGTGTATGGTGTAGATTGTCTTGTGTTAGAAAGTGAGTGATTAGTATATGGTTTTATGTCCTGTATAGGAAAGAGAGGTATTGAGTTGTTTTTTATAGAAGATATAGACAGTCATTTAGACGATATACTTTTTTATTTTATTAAAGCTGAAATACATAGAAAGAAACTGTGCAATGTAACGTTAGAGCAGTTTGTGGAGATGTTGGATGCAGGGCTTAGGAAAGCTATTCATAGAAAGATTATGGATTACGGAAATGAAAGAGGTTGTCGGTTAGAGTCGATTCAGATTAACGATGTTGAGTTATATATAAGATATGTAAAGAGGTGAGAAATAATGGATGATAGAAATAATGTAATAAGGTTTGATGTGCTGGATGCAACAGTAACATCTACTTTAACTGATATTGTATGTATGGCTGTACTTGGAGCATACGGACGATTTGATATTACAGAGCAGGAGTTTGGAAAGATATTAAATGGTGGGTTAAGGGAGTCTTTGGTAAAAACCATAGAGAATTACTACGAGTCATGGGGTAATATTACTATTGAGATATCGGACAATGAATACTACAGAGGTTTAATGCAGGTAATCAATGAGGCTGTATGAAATAACTGTAGTTAAACTTGGGAGGATATAATGAATAAGATATTTAAATGGTTTACTGTTCCAGGTGAACGGTTGACTTTAGTTAGGATAGCCTGGTTTGTTTCTCGATTCGATGTAGAGGATTTTACAGGTGTAGATAAAATTTTATATTTATTTCTAAAATACTGTGCAGATTTGGATATACCAGCGGTTAGACAGTTCTTAGTTACATTCATGCTAACAGATGGTAAACAGCTCATTAAGAAGTATGACATAAGATTAGACACAATGGAGAACTTTCGGTATGATGAGCCAGCTTCATTGGAGGAGGCATGTCGTGTTATCACACAGACTGCATTGACAACGTATGATATTTATGTTGCAGAGTCACTAGGGGATTCTTCGTTTAAAGTTGATATGGCACTGTATATGGATGAGCAGAAAAAAGAAAGACTACAAACCTTGATGGCTGAATCATTTCCACGCCTGTCAAACGGTGACCAACTGGAGGAGGTTATCGATTCTATGGAGTATTCAATGTCACGGATAAAGGATATTTATGATAAGAAGCACTTGGATAAGCTGGATTTTATGTCAGGAGATGTTATGGTTACAAAAGGTATTAAAAAGATGCGATTATTGCTGACTACAGGTATCCCGTGTATTGATGAAGATTCAGGTGGATTACATTCACAGCAGGTATGGTCATTTACTGGTGGTCCTGGTACTGGAAAAACACGATTTGCGGAGGGGTATATAGTATACCGTGCTCTAGTTGTATCTAAGTTGGACGTTGTTATGCATGAACTTGAGTTATCTGAAGAGGAGGTAATGAATATCTTAATTGCACATCATATTGTATTTCTGTATAAGGGACAAGTTAAGATAGCAGACAAGGATATGACTAATAATAGGTTAACACCAGAGCAGAAAAGGTATTATGAGGCTGCGAAGATCGATCTTTTTGAATCCGGTAAGTATGGAAAGTTTACTATTATTACGGATGATCTTGTCGTTGAGACTATGGAGAAGGATATGTACTCTTTTTTGAAGCATAACAGAAATTGTCAGTTGTGGGTTATTGACTACGCAGGTCTTGCTAAATCAAGACCGATTGCAAAGTTTGATAAGCGTTATGATGGTTATGAAATTATAGTCGAACTTTATAGAAGAGCAAAAGAAATTGCGAAAACAGCAGATATTGGAGTGTTTATTATCAATCAGTTTAATGATAAAGGTGTTGAGGCTTCGGAACAGGGTAAACCTATACTTCCTGGGTACACACAGGGAGGTTTCATTGCTTCAAGACAGGCTGATTATGATTTGGCAATGACTATGACACAAGCGCAGAAGCTGGCAAACTTGTGTATGTTGTCAACCGTAAAAGAGAGAGCTGCTGTAGGGTTTAAAAATCAACCATTGAGTAGGGACTTGGCTGTAAGTATATACAGGCAAATAAAGAAACAGGAAGGTATGTAAAAATGAAGGGAAAAGTAACACAGGAAGTAAATGTAGTTAAGAAGGGTGTAAGAAAAACACGAGATGAACAGATAAGGCGTCTAAAGGCTGCTAATCTTGGTAATCTCATAGATTATGTACATAAATGCCCGGAGTGTTCCGGTGTATTGTTTCTTACAGGGAAGAACGCGGGAGGTGAAACATTCAGGTGCTATGGGTGTAAAAGCATTGTACATCTGAGTATTTACAACAAGTTATCTGTTGTTAAGGTAAGGCCTGTATTAGCATTTATGAGGTAGAAAGGAGACCGTTATGCGAACTATTTTAAGTGATGAAGTAAGGAAGAATGTTATGGAGATGTGTAGCTCGAGTGAAGAGTACATAAGAATAGTCAATAACCCTGAATATGCAGGTAAAACAAAGGGTATTGAGAAGGTAACATTACTTAGAAATTCTACGTCTGGGTTACAACTCAAATTAATACATAAGGGATTAATGGATAAGTTTCAGATGTTTCAGAATATATTACCTGAACAGACAGTCATAGAAGTTGAAATTCCAAATACCGGAGAAGTAAGGAGTGTACATGTTCGTAAAGATCAGTTGGCTATGCTTAAAGCCTTAGCTTATGAACAGTGTAATTTATGCTTGGAGTATTCTAAGACTGTAGCTTCTCTGTTCTGGGATTATGTCAGGGTTCTTGTTAAGGGAAAAGATGCTAAGTGTATAACGTATACTGATGCTAAGGGGTCTTGGAGTAGTCTTATCAAGCAGGATATGGTTGAGTATATGAAATTGAAAGGGGTGTAGGAAATGGACATTTATAATAAAAGAAATGAAATTGTATGTAATATAGACGTCGAGAAGTACAGTACAAGGAAAACGTATTCAGACTGTCAAATTGTGATACGAAGAGCACATCTTAACTTTTCATTTTCCGATACTGTAGAGTATATTGTTGGTAAGCTTTATATGGAGCCGGAGCAGTTTGATGGTACAACGTATAAAGTAGCTTTCCCGTACTATGAAGGATCTGTAATGGTTTGTGAGTTTACAGGTAAGAATTTTGATGATGAGGCTTATACACATCTTATATGTGCGGTGGCAGAGACATTACATACAATTATAGATGAACATCTTGCTAAGTTTAAGTATGGAAAGATTGAAGAACGTAATATTCTTACACAGTGGAAGAATAGAGTGGTAGAGCGTTATGGTATAAGGAAAGTGTGTATGGTACGGGAGGATATGCCTGGGTACGTTGCAATGAAGGGTAGGGAAATAAAGGTAAATGTTAAGTAGAAATGGAATTCTGCCTACAATACCAGAGTATTATACCGAGATGATAAATAAGTCTGTAGATTTGTTGAAAGAGCCAAAACAGTGCTGTCCTTTCCACAAAGAAGATACACCATCATTCTCTTATTCTATTGAGAAGGGTGTTTGGAGATGTTTTGGAGCTTGTAAATGTGGTGGAGATGTATACGAGCTGCATCGAAAGAATTACAGACTTAAAAGCAGGGAGGACGCTGTAAAGTCACTGAATGCAATATGTGGTATTGCTAGCAGAAAAAAGCTGGAAAGCATAAACATATATAAATGTATAGATGAAGATAAAGTTGAGTCAGAAATTTTATATCAAAAAGCGTTGTGTCTAGCTGTAACACCAGAAAGATGGTTACAGCTAGATTATTTTATGTCAAAAACGCCAATTGAATTGAGTCAGCTTAAATACATTGTTGAGCAGTGGGAAAATCAAAGTGCAAATATGATGTAAGGAAGGTAGGTTTAGATATGGTAGATGAGATAAAGAGTTATATACTAGGAAGACTGGAGAAAGACAGTGTAGTACCGGAATGTTCAGAGATAAGTAAGAAGCTTGGGTATTCTGAAGCAATCGTTGGTAGTGTTATGGAGAAGTTGAATATTTTATCGGATCAGCAGTGTACCAATCGATTAACAAAGCTCAAGATGTCTTCTGGTTTAAAGGATGAGATTGTTATGAGAAGACTTATTATATATAAGGACATTCTCAGGCATTCATTAAAAAACGGAGAAGTATTAAGACAGGCAGACTATGTGAGTGTGTATGGTAGAGCTGCAAGAGGTGATATTAAGACACTTGTCAATGAAGATATAATCAAACCGTCGAGTGTAAGGTATGCAGGTATTTTGACACAGCGGGATATGTATGAAGTGAAAGCTTATATATTACAGTATTTCATGGAGAATCACATGTCTCCTACAGTACAGGAATTGAGAGTGTTAACTGGACGAAACAGCAAGTATGTTCAGGAAGTCTTATCGGCATTAGAGATGGATGCATTTATCAAAAGAAGCCCTGGAAAACATCGTGCGATAGTTTTAATAGCAGAAGATGGTTCATTTGTCGGGGCTGGTGATGTAATGACTTTAATGTCGGATTTGTATGCTATGCGGATATCTAAGTATGTGAAACATCATACTGAAGTATATGGGAAAAGACCGGAAGAGTGGGTTATATCGGCTACACTTAATATACCGGAACAGGTTGTACATTCTATATTGAAGATTGGTGAAGATAATGAGGGTAAGCAGGTGTAGTAGAGTTGTAGATTTTTATGATGGAATCTATAGAGGAAAAGAAATTATGGTTGCTATAGACTCGTCTAAAAGAAATTCGGCTTTTACAGTGGGTGATATGTCTGGGAATGTGCTTGACTGGTGGGAATTTAATGGTGCCAATGATGGTACAAGCTTAGAAGACACTCTAAATTTATGTAAAGTACAGAGAAATGTCTTGTATAGTATTTTTCAAGGGGCAAGGGTGAAGCTGGTGGGTATCGAAAACATCATCACAAAGAACCAACCTGGTGTACGAAATGGAATGACTGAACATGAGAGCCGTTTTAAGATTACAGCAGTTTTTATGTCCTTTATATCTTTCTTCCAGGATCAGTTTGATATAACACCTGAGTTAATAAATAACTGGTCATGGAAGTCAACAGTCTTACCTGAGAAGTACAGGTCGCATTCTGTAGGTAAGGGGTCACTTGCATATTTTAAGGATATGAAGTCGCCATATGGGAATTGTTCGGACGATGTTACTGACTCTATATGTATCTTTAAGTATATGTGTATTATACATAACATTGTACATGCCTATAGGATTACTAATGCACAGATTGAAAAGTGTAAGACAAAGATATACTTAGTACAGAAAGATAGAAAGTTAAAACATGTTCCGGTCTTATTTGTATATAACCCAGATTTGACATTTAAACAAAATACTATAGTGATGGGCAATCAGATAAAGGACGAACAGGTTGGTGTTGCTATAGTAAAAACTGTGGACATGTCGATGGAGGATATCTATACGTACTGTGCAGGGGAGTTCAATGAGTATGAGGAATTTCTCAAACTCGTTGTAAGGAGGGTTACATAGTGTTACAGGCTATTTTACATTTGATAGGAACTGCAATGCTTGAGGTAATGTTGGCTTTTATATTAGTCGACTTTATACATAGTAAGAGGGAAACAAAAATGAGTGTTATAGGGAGATTACTGTTGATTGTATTTCTTTTTATAGCAATGTTGAGAACGTAGGAGGTTCAGTAAAGTGAAAAAAGTTTTAATCACATTATTAATTATTTTAGCACTGGGTGGTTGTGGTGTGGCAAGTTATGGTTGTTATCATTTCTACCAGGAGTACGTACAGATTAAGGGTGAGAAAGAAGTGTTGGTTACACAGAATGCACAGTTACAGACAAGTATTGATGCTATAGGACCAATAACGACGGCATACACTGTGGCTGCGGAAGTGTATACGGGAAAGGTAATACAGGAATCAGATTTAACTGCTATTACTATACCACAGTCATCTTTGGTTACTGGAGAGACTGTATTGAATCCGAATGATATAGTAGGAAAGTATTGGAAGGTGGATGTTAAGCCGGGAACTACAGTAACCAAATCGGTTGTCATGGAGAGTGACTTGGTAGAACCTGTGTATGAACAGGATATGACGTTTGATATGTTGCCGTTGGGTATTGAAGTTGGAGACTATGTTGATATAAAGATTTCTTTACCATATGGTCAAACATTTTATGTTATGGCACACAAGAGGATTGAGGAACTTGTAATTGAGAATTATACAGTGAAGATGTATATGACCGCAACCGAATTAGAGATTTGGGAATCGGCGATGGTAGACTATGCACTTTATAAGTCTTACGGAATGAAATTGTGGGTTTCTAAATATGTAGAGCCTGGTCTTCAGGACGAGGTTAAGACGTATTATCCGGTAAGAAATGAGATAGCTGATTTGGTTAAAATCAGCCCGAACATACAGGATTACAGTGTATGTGTGTCGGATAATGTTCGTAAGGTGTTTGATGCCTGGGTAAGCAACGTCACTACGGAAGAGGGAAGTAAACTTATGACGGGAGTAACTACGGAAGCTTCTAAGATTAATAGTGCACGTTCTACTTTCTCAGACTCTGGCCAGTCAGGAGATGTATCGACTGTAGGAGATGGTACAACGATTACAGATATGAATATGAATCAGTACATTGAGGATCTCGAAAAAGATCTGAACGACTTATCAGGTGTAACTGATGAACGCACAAGTACATCATCAAGTGATGATGGTGAGGCTATAGAATAGGAGGCTTTACGTTTTATGTTAATAAGTATAAAGAGCGAAATTGATTCAAGAGTATTGCTTTACCCTTTAATTAAGGTGTTAAAGCCTTTTGGATCTATACTTGTTATTACATCTAACAGACAGTTGAATCGATTGATTGAAGATGTGGATACAAGAACGTGTAGAGACATAACAATCATACTAGATGTGGATGGTACAGCGGATGACACATATGTTGAGTATGGTGTTAATCAGAAAGATTATGACTTTGTAATATTAGATAATATGGCAGCAATAGACTACGATGTGTTACTTGTTCCGTTAGGTGGACTGTCTACACCGGATTTTGACGATGATTTACAGCTGCTTATAAATTCAGATGAAGCATCAAGAGTAAAGCTTATACAGTTTGGTAAGTCATTGAGTAAGTCTAATGGTGGTAAAGAGGAGGCTAAAAAGTCTAATTCTAGAGAAACTAAGACAATTGATGCTTCGCTGGATGGTAACTATGACCCTGCCGAGAAGTTCCGAGTTAAACAGGAGGTAAAGAAAGTTGAAGGGATAAAGACTTATAAGTGTAAGTTCCCTTGTTACGATGACATTGAAGCTGTAGAAAGTGAACACAGGTTTTACGTTCCTGATGAAGGATTGTGTAGTACATTATATGATATTTTCAAACAGCAATTGCAGGTTAATTCGAATGATTTTAGAAAGGTGGCACAGAGAAAGGATGAATATAGCGGTTATATCAAGTCAAGGAATAGCATCAGGGAAGACTAGTTTTATTTCGTTATTGGCTTCCGTTTTTGCGCATACGCAGCAGAAACGTGTTGCTATTTTCTCAACAGATAGGATTAATGAGTTGTTGGGTATAAATGAGACAAAGGAGACGGCTTCGTTAATCAAGAGTGCTAATATTTACCGCGCCCAGCTGTTAAGTGCAACTATTAAAGATCAGGATATATGGGACTACGGTTTCAGGTTGGGTGAGGAGGAAGTATTTGCTTTTGACATTGCGCCAAGGGCATTACCTATTGAGGAGCAGAAAGAAATATTCAGTAAGACATTAGCAAGGGTAAAAACACCAATGGCTTTAATAGAATTAAAGGGTGACCCATTCGAGGAATTAAATAAATTCCTACTTGAGAGCTGTGATGTTGTACTCTATGTATTCAATCAAAATGTCAAGGACTTTGAGATGGTAAGGAAGTACAAAGATACAGTTAGTAAAAACGTGGCAGTAAAGACTGGTTACATTTGTCAGAGGTTTGATGCTAACATTATGGGTGAGAAAATGGTAGCAAGACAGATTGGTGTACAGGTAACCAATCTTATGCAGATTCCATATAACGCTGTTATAGCAAAGGAGTGTGTAGACGGGAAACTCAACACGATAGCCCGTTTTATAGCAAAAGGTCATTATGAAGTGTTAAACATAAGACCTAAGATACTTGAGGTTATGCAGTACCTCTATGATACTGGCAGCAAGAAGTACATTAAGGGGGTAGAAAAATGGGCCAAATAGTTGCAGGTTTAGTGATTACTCTTGTGCTCATAACTGTAACATTCTTTTTGCTTAAGCGTAGACAGGGTGAAAGACCAGATTTGGACAATTACAACATGGTTACTTTACAGACACTTCTTAAAATTGTAAAGGATGAAATGGCAGATATCACAAGGGAAGGTGACAGGTTTGCTGCAAGTGATCCGATGTATGAGGTTATATCAAGAAATAAGAGACGTTTGAGTGATGCGTTAAGAGACTCAACATATGGTATTCCGGCTGCAAGAGATATTGTCATTGCGACAATCAAGGAAATCGTACAAAGGGAGTTACCGACGAAAGAAGCTGTGTGTGAAGTTGTAGACTTTGATGATACGAGTAATATGGACGCTAGCATAAAGTGGGAATTACTGTGTGTTAAGTTAAAGCCACAGTATGGTTCAGACATTGTTGGTTATCTTGAGAAGAAATATCACATATCTGATAAGCGTGTGGTAAATGAAGCTAGATGTCCAAGGTATACAAGAGAATTTGATGCAGCCATGCTTGACGTAATATGTAGAGCAGAGTTACAAGAAGTACTGCTGCAGGGAAAAGAAGTAATATCTTATGATGAGATGACACAAACCTTGGCGACAGTACTATTTTCTATGTACCATGGATTTGGTGTTGTAGACACTTTACTTACATTGAAGGTAGATGGTGTGAATCTTGGAGTATCAGGTTCAACTCGATACCGTATTGAAGGACGATGGGATGCACCATACCGTGATGTTAATGCTGTGTGGGTTATGGTTGGGCCGTATTGGGTAATGTTTAGTTTCCTTGATTTCCATGAAGTTGAGGAAATGAGGCGAGTTATAAATCAGATGGTCTCTTGGGGAACATCTGCACCTATGTCAGAAAAGAAACCTTACAAAGTTGTGGATGGTTATGATGGGTCACGTCGTACAGCAATAAGACCTGGTGCAGGTGAATCGTGGGCAATTTTCATACGTAAGTTTAACCTTAGTGTACATTCGGTTAAATGGCTGTTGGATAAGAAGGCTGTACATAATTATGAATTACCTATGTGGACGATTTACTACCTTATGAAGGGGCAGCAGACAACTGGATTTACTGGGCAGCAGGGAACAGGTAAGACGACAATGATGGCTGGAGCATTTGAGTTTATTGAAGATATGAATATCAGATGTTTGGAGATGTCATTTGAGCTTGCATTAAGAGAGGTATATCCTGAGAAGAACACATTTACTGTCAAACCTACGGAATATGTCTCAGCAGCTAACTTACAGGATTTGTTGAAGAAGACAGATGGTTGGGTTTCATCGGTTGGTGAGGTTGCTGAAGATATAGTAGCGGCACGTATGATTCAGTTTGGTCTTATAGCATCAGCGTTTACTATATTCTCTCATCATGGTAAAGACGATGTAGGTCTGATTGATGGTTTAACGAACTCACTTGTAGCATGTGGTGAGTACAAGGATCACAATGTTGCTGCGTCTACGGTGCTTGACGTTATCAAGCATAATGTTCATCTTACTAAATGGAATGGTGAAAGAGTAGTTGAGTATATTTCTCAGATTGTTAAGGCGGAGACTTTAGCACCATATCCAGAGATAGAGAAGCTGCTTGGTGAAGCAAGAGATTATCTGAAAGAAGATAAGCCTGATGAGCTTGCAAAGGTTTTTATCGCGTATATGAGTTTAACAAGAGAGTATTATACACGTAGAACTGACCGTGTTAAATTCACATCAAGGTATATTGTTAAATTCAATAAGGATACTATGACGTATGAACCTGGTGAGTGGTATACACCTGAGATTGAGTCGTCAATTGTAAGTAATCTTAGCGAAGAAGACCGAGTAGGATTTAAAGCATTCCATGATAGGTATTGGGGAAGTACAGCAGGAGGTGGTGCTTTATGACATTATCATCGTCACAGATAAAACAGCTTGTATTAATATATGTAGCTGTACCAGTCTTTGCTACAATCTACTTCATTGTGAAGAGTAGACAGCAGAAGCTCAAGGAGTCTGGTAAATATGAGCAGGAACAAGAAAGAAAAATATATTCCCGGTACATATTTTATATGAATAATGTGCTATTAAGGAAGAGATTTAGACATATTGTTGTACAATTTTCTTCCCTAGCGTGTTATGACGTGAAGACGGTCAGAGAGAAGTCTGTTAAGCTGTTTGAACGTTCTGTTTTGTCAGCTTGTCTTATGCCGTTAGTCGCTCTGATATTGTTTCAGAACGTAATGTTGGCTGCTTTGTCATGTCTGATTGGTTATATTTATTATAATATGGCAGTGGATAAGGCGATAGATAAGGTTTACATGAGCATAGTTTCTGAACTGGCAACATGTGTGCAGAGTATACACGATGGGTATGTAATGTCCGGATCTATACCAAAGGCTGTGTTGGAGTCTGATAAGGGTACATTACTTGAGAAGCCAATATCATATATTTATGATATCCTAACAGACATTGACGGCGAAAATATGTTGTACGAATTTAAGAAGACAACTCCAGTCAGGATGTTGGGTACGTTGGCGACTGTCTGTTTTGTAATGAACAATGAAGGTGACTCAGGGTATCAGGAGGGCGAACAATCCGCATTTGAGTCAGTAATGACAGCAATTCGTAGAGAGGCAGATACAGAGATAAGACGATTAAAGAAAACAAAACTTGCTTTTTCTTCTCTATCTGGGGTTGCGTTAGTCGGGTTAGTTGCTTCCCCGTTTTTGGATAAGTTCTTATTGACACAAATTCCGGGAACGTCTCTGTATCTTAATGGCTTGTATGGCTCATTCGAGAAAGCGTTGATTATAGGTATTACATCATTGGTGTATTACTTGATAAGCATTCTCGTCAGACCATCTGTCGTTAATCAGGTTGACAGGAACTATTACATCAATGAACTTTCTAAGAATAGAAAGGTTAAGAAGTTTGTCAATACTCTTATACCTAAAAAGTATAAGACTAGGAAGAAACTGGAGTTTCTTATGAATGATGCAGTATCCTCAAAGTCTTTAGAGTATGTTTATACTTTAAAGCCTGTTGCAAGTATTATTGCCATGCTGTGTATGATGTTGCTTATAACTGGGTTTATTATTACAGCGAAACAGAAACTTTGGGATAATACAGGGTCACTGTCGGTTATGAAAACGACGCAGGTCATGACAGAGAAGTTAAAGAAGCAGCTTGTTATACTTGATGAGGAGTATATGACTGCTGAAAATAAGATGTCAGACGACGAGACTTTGGAGTTGGTAAAAGGAAGATTAACAGGGGTCTCTGATACAGACGCTTTAATGCATGTTGATCGATTATCATTGAAATGGGATACCTATTATGGGTTAACATTTAAGTGGTATTATGTTTTGTTGGTATACGTAGCAGGTGTTGTAGCTTGGTTTACTCCTGAGATAAGTTTGAAGATGCGTAAGAAGCTTGTGGAGTTTGAGGCAAATGAGGATGTTATGCAGCTACAGACTTTGATGATTGCATTATCGAACACTAAATTAGATGTGTATAAGACACTATTTTGGTTAGCATCAGAATCAACAATTCATAAAGCGCCGTTACATTATGCTTACTTGGAGTATCCAAGCAACCCGGAGTTGGCATTACAGCGACTAAAAGATTCTGTTCAAAATGAGAATTTAAAGCGAATGGTTTCTAAGCTTGAGCGAGCTGTATATAGTCTTTCGTTATCGGAGGCTTTTAATGATATTAAGATTGATAAGGAACAAAGTCTTATTATGTCTGAAATACAGCAGGACGAGGTAATTGAGAGTAAAAAGCAGTGGGCAAAGCTCTTGGCTTCTATGCCTACGTATATAGCTGTCATTGGAGGGTTCGTCTTACCGATATTGATTTTGGGTGTAGTACAGCTGATGAGTTCATTATCCGGATTATCTTCGTAAATTAATTTAAGTGGAGGTAGAGTAGATGTTATGTTTTGATGCAACCGTTAAAGTGTTACGAAATTGTAATGAACAACGGAGCATAAATGATTATAAGTTTGATGTTTATAAAGTTCGCGCTGGGCTTGTGGAAATGTATGCATTCTTCGACGTAGACTTGGACTTGAAACCGGGAGATATCGTAAAGTCATCACAAGTTTATTTGACTAATTACGATAAATCACCACATCCGACAGAGTTAGCTCTTAGGTTTGGTAAGATTATGACTATTGACTGTAGTAAGAGTGGTAAAGTCTCTTTCAATAGTAAAGAACCGTTTGTTATCAAAGTTAATGGTCTGTGTAAAAAACCTAAAAAGAAAACGCTGGGGTACGTTGGTGTTGAGAAGAGACCTTTTATCGCAGTTACACTTTGTGTAAAGAACGAAGAGGGTGAAATGTTTGATGTGTTGCTTGTTGCGTTGGACAAAAAAGCAGAATCTTTATTCTCATTAAAACAAGCAAAATTCATTGATTGTAAAGCTAAATTGTTGAGGAAGAGCCCTGACGATGTATTTAAGTTAGTTCTCATAGAATACTCAACATGTTAAGAGCTTTTCAATAAATATTAAAAAGGAGGTTTATAAAATGAAAGGGTTAGGTGAGCAGATGCGTGACATGAAGTATCTTGTTTCTAGTGAGAATACTTCTGCGTCAAGGGGTTTTTACCGTCTTTACGCTATCACTTCGATTGTACTTATCGTAGTTGGTATCGTACTGTTTGTTATGTCGTTAATCGGTAAACTCAGCGGTGCTATTAAAATACTCGGTTTTGGATTTTTACCGGTAGCACTTGTATTTATTTTTGCTATTATGGCTTTGTTAAGTAAGAACGATTAACAGGAGCTCTGTTGGGAGAGGGCTTTTGTAAAAGAGTGGCGCCTTAATAAATAATCATTTATTAGGGAGGAAAAACTTATGTCAGAAGACATCTCAAGCCAGGTAAGACTTGGTGCAACAATTATTCTTGTTGCTGCGTTGATTGCAGCAGTATTGTCTCTGATGGTTGTAGCCCAGTCGGTATTATCATCAGGTCTTTCAACACTTCAGGCAGGGGTATCTCAGATCCAGAATCAGGAGTATGAGAAGTATAACAATAAGAAGGTAACTGGAACAGAGGTTAAGGCAGCTTTGTCGCTGTATGCGGGTAAAGATATTGGTATTGTATTAAGAACGACTACATGTATCAATGGTAAAGGTGATGAGACATGTTGGGCATACATGTACAATACGCTGTTATCGTCGGATGGTTCAACGACAGGTTACTCTAAAGTTGCAACAGGTGTGAATAAAAACGCTGTTATCATTAAGAGTGCGCCTGGTACATCTGATACTGCAACAAACGGTTCTGCGATATGGCAGCTTAGTGGAGAGGCAGGGTATAGAAGTTATATTTCTGCTAACGCAAATGGAACATATTACACAAGTTTTGAAACTTCAGGCATCACCAAGGTTGGTAATGCACAGTATGTGCTTGATTCAGCAAGATTCCAGGCGAACCTTGTTAAGTCACCTGATGGTACAATAATCGGAATCGTATTTGAACAGCTTGAGTAATAAACTAATCACAATTTAAAAGTATGAAAAGCTAGACCGGTTTACGAGGGTAGGTAAACCGGTTTTATTATAAAATGGAAATTTTATAATTCAGGAGGTTTAATATGAATGAAACTGTAGCAGATACTTTTAAACTTGGAATTGGTGTAGCTTTAGCTTCTATCATTATATGGGGTGTTCTGATATTGTTAACAAATTTACAGAGTGTCAATGCTACCCTAACTGAACAGCAGCGGTTTAACAGGGAGTATGACGAGTACCGTGAATTTTGCGCTTATGACGATACTGAGGTTCGGGCGCAGGACATTGTAACTGCTGTCATGACTTACAAGGGAACTGTTGCTGTTTATGTGTATAACAATGGTGTTATGTCACCAGATTATATGTGGAACGCGTCAAATCAGTCAACAGCTTATAGTACAACATCAATATTAAGTGTACTGGATCAGAATAAGATGTATCAGGCTTCTCTACAGAAAGGGTATAACGGAGAAGTACAAGGTATATACTTCAGGAGGAAATAGAGTATGAACGAAGATATATCAGCAACTGTACGACTTGGTACAACAGTAATACTGTTGGCTGCTTTGGTTACAGCTATTGTGGTGTTAGTAACTAATGTAATGCCGTTGTATTATGACTGGATAAATAAGACACAGGAGGCTCTACAGCCAAAGTCTGAATTAGTATTTGATGAAATATCGCAACAAACATCTATTTCAGGTGCTGAGGTTTACAAGTTATATTCATTAAATAGCGAATACTTTTATATAACCAGTATTACTAGTATTGATGGTATAGTATCTTACGATTGTAAAGCATTGAAGACTAAAGCATCAAAGAAGTATAAGGTTAGTATACAGTATAACTTGGATGGGAATCACCCTAGTCAGTATGCTTTATTTATAAGGGAGGTGGACTACTGATGCACAGTACGGTTTTAGATTATATCGATTTAGCAGTATTATTTATTGTAAGTGCTATTTGCGTCTGTATGTTTGCTCTGCTGATGGTGGAATGGAGTGTTCCTATATCATATAATCGTGATAAGTCAACTATAAACCTAAACGCTGATATTGAAAATGACGTATTACAGTCTGTAACGATGACAGGTGCAGATATCAAGGCTATGTTAACTGTAGCAACGGCAAATTCTATAGAACATAATAGAATTGGAATAGAAGTTTATTGTGGTGGTACACCTGTAAAAACAGATTATGCTGTTATAACTGTGGATACAGATTGGATTAAGGCTAAAGGTGAGAATTTAAAGATACTATGTGCTGTTGGTGTGGGGGCATGGGAGCTTGATGGTAAATTAAGTAGTAGGGTTACAAGTGTTTACTATGACATTGACAGGGACGCATGGATTTATAGGTTGGAGGGTTAGCGCATGGATGATATAGCTGGAAAGGTGATAGGTGTTATCTTAGTATTTCTTATGTTGGGAATAACACCGTTATATTTTACGAGTATTATTGAAAGCGCACGAGACCAAGAGCTGATCATGAATGCGACACAACAGTTAATTGATGGTGTTGTGGATACTGGACAACTGACACAGGAGACGCTTGATAGTTATTACACTACATTGGCTACGGCTAATGGCTACTATAATGCAACAATTTTACATAAGATAAAGATGATAAACCCTGACCCAAGCAATCCGGGGAGTACATACACTTCGTATGTTGTTGTGGATGATATTTATTCCTATGAACGTGGAGACGAAATTATTGTAAAGGTTGATACATTAGGAGAATCGTACTATCAGAAGATTACGAGATCGCTGTTAGGGCTATCTGTGCTTAAAGAGGGATTTTCTCTTGCAGGGAGGGTGAGATAATGAGTCGATTCAGTGTAATTGTATATCCGATTGCCGTAATGATGTGGATATTAACATTGTGTATGTTCATAAATTATATGCAAGACATGCGTGTTGAGACAGAGGCACATTATTTGAGTATAGCAGTTAATAACAGTGTTGATGCTGCTGTGGGGGAGTTATTAGAAAACTCCTTTAATCTGGATACAGATTATACAGATATTCTCTATGCTGAAGTCAATCCCGAACTTGCGTTAGACGAATTCTGTCGTATGATGTGTGAGAATTTGGGGTATGTAGCTTCGGATGAAAATAAGCTTATGGTACGTAACCAGTATTTAGACGGGTTTATGGTAATAGGCTATGATGGCTATTACGAAGCTAATCCCGTGAAAGTAACTGAGGCTGTGAACGCGTATAACGGTCCGGGGTATGATTGGGAATTTAAACCGAAACAACCTTTTACAGTTGTTAGTGGCTCCAACACTTATGCGTTGAATCTTGGGTTAGAAAAAGCCAGAACATTCACAGGAAATGAAATAGTAGATGTACCATTATCAAGCATTAGTAATGTAATAAGTTCATACAACAGTATAACAAATACGAATAATGCAAAGGCGATAATCAATTCTATTGTATCAGACGCATTTACAAAGTCGGTTTTCCTAAATACAAGTACATTATTGAAAGTATACAACATTCCATCAGGGATTTCGAGGCTTGCAAATACGAACCCTATTGAAGGGATTACTGTGTTGGCACAGGTAAGTGGTGTTCGGGTATCAACAAACAAGGAGAATCAGGCTTTTTCGGTTGGAGGTTCTAAGCTAACTACTGCAAATTTCGTGGCTGCTTATACACGTAGTGGTATCAAGTATTATGTGGAAGTAAGTAAATTAACGAGTGCAGCAAAGCACGCATATCCGATTGATGGCTCAGTTAAAGTTTATTTGACAGCTCAAGAGGCTGCAAAGGCAGGGTACTCATATGATATTTACATAAGACAGTTCAGTAACTGATATTTATGTGGAGGATCTTATGAAGATTAAACAGTATACATGTGTAAAAAATAAAGAGGAAAGGGTATTCTTGCGGTGTGTTAAAGAATACCCTTTTGATGGTGTAGTAGCTATTGACTCACCAGAGAGTATTTATATTATTGCTAAAGACGTACTAAAGCTGTGTGAACTAGCAAGTGAAGAGGTATGGTTATTAGCTTTTAATACAAGGAATATTCTAATAGGTGCGTTTAAGGTTGCGCAGGGTGGTGGTAATTACGCACCAACAACACCACGTGATGTTTTTATGAGAACGCTACTTATAGGAGCTATAAATATTGTTTTAGTACATAATCACCCGAGTGGTGATGTAAAACCTTCGAAAGGAGATGATAATGTAACAAACATAATGAAACAGGCAGCAGACTTATTGGGTATTAACATGTTAGATCATGTTATAGTTGGTAATTCCTTCTATTCGTATAGAAGTGATTATAAATTATAAAAAGGAAAGGAGTAAAAGTGTATCCCCATTTTTCAAAGGAAAGGGGTGATGTGAACATTCAACATATTAATGAACTCAAAGTAAATAAATGATAAAAAGAAAGGATTGTTTAAGATGAATAAAACTGAGTTTATTGAAAACTTATTGAATGATTTACGTACTCTTGGATATGAATTTGATCAAGTGGAGATAATCAAACAAAATGATACAAAGCTTAAGGGTTACGTTGTAAAAAGTAAAGGGGCATTAAGGCAGACATTCTATCTTGAAAATTATTATAATGATTACTTAAATGGGGACACGGTACAGGATATCAGCTCCAGGATAATTTTAGGTATCGAAAGAACTAAAATGGATAAAGATGAAGTAATTAATATATTTTCAAGTTTTGAGGATGTTAAAGAGTTCTTAAGAGTGGGGTTAGTGTCAACAGAGCTGAATGTCAATTTCTTGAAAGATAAGCCATTTATGAAAATGGGTGATGTAACCGTTGTATTTTATGTTTGTTTTAGAGAGGATGAAGATGGTAATATACCTATTTCGTGGATAACTAATAAGTTAAAAGATAGCTGGAGTATAAATCTGTGTGATTTATATAGTACAGCTATCAGAAACTCTATGAGAGAGGATAAGGCTGTCTTGACGAGTATACAGGATGCTATGTTTAAAATGACAGTAGGAGCACCGTATCAATGTATGAATCTTCTGTCAGACGATGTACCGTTAGACCCAGAAGATATGTATGTTCTAACAAATAAGAGTAAGAACAGAGGTGCAGCAGTAATTCTGTATGAAGGCGTTTTGTCGGATGTAGCTGATAGGATGTGTGTAGACGTACTTTATATAATACCGTCGTCTATACATGAAGTAATTGTATTAGGTGGTCTAAAGTGCTCTGAGGAGAGAGTTTGTACAGAACTGGAGGAGATGATTAGGAGTATTAACGAGACAGAAGTATTACATGAAGAAATATTAGGAAACAGACCTTTAATTTATCGTCGTAAGGATGATAGGATTTGTAGTATGTCTGAGATTTAGATAAAATTATGTATTATCTGGGACATATATAAATGAATAAACGAAGGTGAATACTTTTAGTATTTCTTTTGTGTATTATGCGGTATACATACTTGATTGTGGTGTGTTTCCACAAAGTCTTTCGTTAACCTCCTATAAAGCGTAAAGTTTTTAATAAATGTGTGTATGTGTATCGTAGACTGTATTAGAGGGAGTTACTGAATATGTAACTCCCTCTAATATTATTTAATCAGGTTGTTTAACTGTAAGGGTTATGTGAGCATTAAAGCTGACTGTAGCTGTTGAGGTGTATTTGATTTTTACAGTATCTGTAAGTTCATCTGGATTGTTTGTAGTAAAAGCTGTGATACATTTTTCGTCGGTAGTACAGCTGATAACATACATTTTTGACGGTAAGGTTATTGTAGTATCTAGGATATTAGAACTTTGCTCACATTTAAATTCATATCCTAAGGTTGTAAGACATGGTGCTGGAATAATATGAAACTCAAATTTATTTTCAGGAACACTTTGCTTTATGAATGTTAATTGTTCAGGAGTACATTCTATTGTTTTGAGACTTGAACCTGTGAAAACATCTTTACCTAGTTTTGTGAGTGACTTTGGTATTGTTAATTTTTCAGGTAACATTGTGCTGTTATAAAAAGCCCGGTCCTCGATTTCCTTAATATTATCTGGTAAGCGGAATTGTGTATTTCTATCTTCAATAAATAATAAGTCCTTGCCATGGGAGTTGTAGAAAGCTTTTTCTTTTATGATGGTTATGTTATCCCAGTTTTTAAAAATAGCATGATCAAACTCTGTACCATGGAAAGTATCACTTGAGATTATATCATCCTCGAAGATGATAGTGTCGTATAGTATTTTGTTTTCATAAGGACAACGGTCATTAAGTTTATCTCTGAGTCCGAGGCTGAGAGCAAGTATACCGTCATTAAAAGTCATTGTGGAGTGGTAATGAAATTTTATAGTATGACCTCTACTTCCGAACACATCCCAACACAACATTGAGTGTGATGGTAAATTGATTTCTTCTAAATTTTTACAGAGTCTGAAACATCCCTCTTCAAACACAGGACTTCCAGACATATCAGCAAAATTTATGGTTTCCAATTCTTGTCTGCTAAATGTACGTTTCTTTATACGTTCTATACTTTTAGGGAAATGTATGTTGCAGATATGTAAGTTAGGGTATGCAATATCAGCTTCTCTACTTACAATCGTTACACCTTCAGGCATTTTAAGAGATGTGAGGTCGTAGCTAAGAGACGTATTGAGTACCACATGAGTGTTATTATCTGTAATAGTGTAATAAGGTCTAACTTTTTTGTTATACCAATCTAATAAAGCGTCATTATTTGTTTTTACTTTTGGGTTGACGGCTTTAAACCAGTCCTCAAAGCGTTTAATCAATTTTGGTGAGCAATTGTACGTATTATGTTCTATATTGTCGTGGTGTGTAATAACTAATATACCCTTTTTAACTGTTTTATCTATAAAAGCTTCAAATGTGTCAGGAATAATCTTATTAGGTTTCAGGATAGATTCAAGTTTTGTCACAAATTCTTTGTTACTAAACATTTCGTCATAGATTGTAGATAATTCATCATTACTTCCCATAGTGGTACCTCCAGCTTGGTGTGTTTATATTAATAACACAGTACTACGCTATTTAGTTGGAGTCAACGGTAAATAAGTACTGTAAAAGTGTCTTATGTATATAGAAATAAAGTATAAGGAGGCTACTTATGAAAGCGAAAAAGCATTGTATAGCAATACGGGCAGAGCGTCTAAATATATGTACTCTGAGAGACAACAGACATTGGGTGGTTACGTCGGAGAATGTGGAATCCAGGATAACATCGGTGTTTGTACTGAATCGTGAGAATAAAATCGTTAAAGCGGTACTCACGATAATTAATAAGAATTGTAAACCAAGGAAGTTCTATAGGGTTAAAGAATATAATCCTAACACAGGTCTTCTTAAAAGGGAGTACGTATACAGCGTTGATAAAATATTAGTGAGAGAAGAGACGATTATTGATAATGGTCTGGCTGTAAGATGTAGAGAATACAATACAGACGGTACTATGTCAAGTGAGACTTTGATAACAAGTTGATAACATCAGTTATTAAGTATTTTTCAGTCATGGCTTTAGAGATAATTATTATTGTACTTCAGATGAGAAAGGATGGGGCTGATTGTTTGTTAAACTTATATGGTCTACCTACATATGTACTTAATGGTGTAACTTATTATTTCTATGGAGGATTGGGTTGGGTGACAAAAGAAAGACTAGCTCAATCTGATATAGAAAAGATAGAAGAGATTAAAGAAGGTTTATTTACCAACAAAGACGTACCTAAGTGTGAAGCTTGCCCTTATAATACAGGACTTAACTCAGGTCAGAAATTTCCGTGTGGTCTACAAAAGTGCTACATTTCTATGTTTTATAACAGTTATTCTGAGAAACTTAGAAGCAGTTCGTAATAAAAGCTGTAAGGAGGATGTTATGGGTGTAAGTGTAAATTGTTCTAATTCTGTAATTTCAAATAAAGGGTATACTTTAAATTTTAAATGCCGGGAAGATGGTATGCCGTATGAGATGACAGCTTCAAGAGGAGATGAACAGTCTGTCTATGATATAGAGTACTGTACTACAAAAGCAGGTTATCCGGAAGTTGTTCTGATTAATTATGGTACTCAGTTAGGAGCTAATGCTGAGCCTGTTGAAGAGTTTCATTGGGATACTGAAAAGAGTGTTCTTAGGAAGATTACTCGTGAAGGAAATAACGGTAAGCAGGCTGTGAGGAGCTATGTATACGCCGGTTCAGGAAAGAGTAGGTTTGATAACATACAAGGAAGTAGCTTTGCAGTTATGGAGTTTGTTAGGAGTTTGATTAAGTTTAACGAGAGGGTTTGGAAAAATATTAGGCTTGAGAGTGCTGAGTAATATTATACATAATAAGAGAGTTCCGAGCCTTGGTTTAGACTTGCTCTTTCTCGTAGTGACTAAATAATTTGGATAATTATATCTATAGCAAAGACGATATGACATATCATCTTTGAGTCGTAAGTGGGGGTGTCTTATGAAGGTGTGCGTTACTGGGCATAGACCTAGTAAGTTATATGGTTATGATTTAACAGTTCCTAATTAGTTAGCATTAAAGGAAAAGTTTAAGAGTCTTCTGGTTGGGCTGGAATGTGATGAGGCAGTTACTGGTATGGTACTGGGTGTAGATACTGTGTTTGCTTTAGCAGTTCTTGAGCCTAAGAGTGAAGGTGGAAATATTAAACTGCATTGTGCTATCCCATGTATGAATTACTCATGTAAATTGTTAGATATGAGCGTTAGGCAATATAAAGATATTCTGTCTAAGGCAGACACTGAACTCTAGTTTTGACTCTGAGTATAGGCCATATCTACTTCAGAAAAGAAATGAGTATATGGTTGATTTGGTAGATAAGGTTATTGCAGTCTGGGATGAGATGTGTGGTGGTACTGCTAATTGTGTAAGATATGCACAGAGTGTAGGCAAAGAAATAATTCGATTGCCGGTTTAAGGAGGAGGAGACATTATGAGTCCGTGTATTGGTTGTAAGTATTTTGGAACATGTGGGGATTTAAAGAGAACGAAGCCTTGTTCTGGAAGAGTGTCTAAGAGTGGAGTCAAAAAGAAATGATAAAGTATAGATTAGACGTCGGCCTATTGAGGTTACAGAAGAATATTTGAAAAAGCAGGAAGAGCTGAGAATTCGAAGCGAAGCTGCTGAAGAGGAAAGTCATAAGAGGTTGGATCTCATTTACAGGTGAGAGACAGGCTGTTGAGCGTAGAGTGTTCCGTAACGCAGTTTTATATTCTTGTGCAATTTCGGTTCCAGGACAGAATGGCTTGTTACATAAGACAAATTACAGAGAGGATGGAAGTATTAAGTCCTGTTCTGAGTACAGAGATGGTAAGGTCTATACAACTTACTATGATGTGGATGAGAACATAGAAGATGTTGAGGTAAGGGATGTGGATGTATTACCAGAGCACTACACTATTTAAGAAAATGGAGACTAAGGTTTATGTAGTAAGACTGCTGTAGTGTATAGTGGATGTATTATTACAAAAGCGGAAATGATATTGGGCAAATATAGTTAATCACGGGGTAATCACTGACTTCTGTAAAATTAAAATAAAACAAAGAAAAGATAGAAAGGAAGATAGCTTATGTTAAGCTTAGAGGAATTTAAGAACAAGTTGAAGGGAATTAAAAGGGAAATCGATAATGCCAGTTCTAATACTAAATTAAAGAAAGAACCTTACATTATTCCGGAGGAATTTAAGGGACATTATTTCGGAAAATGGGGAGAGTGTGCTTATGATACTAGAATGTTTGTGGTCTGTGGAGCTTGGAATAATGATGCTCACTTACGTTACAAGCAAGACTGTGGGTTACCTCCTGTTATACCAGAAGGGTATACAAGTTGTTACTGTATGTTCATGAATTGTGGAAAATTAATAGAATTAGACTTATCTCGGTTTGACACTTCAGGTGTTACATGTATGGAGTGTATGTTTGAATGCTGTAGCAGCCTAAAAAAATTAGACTTGTCTCGTTTTGATACAGCAGAGGTTGAGAATATGAATGGTATGTTCTGTGATTGTGCTAGTTTAACAGCAATAGACTTATCTAATCTTGATATGTCAAATGTTAAGTATATGAATGGTATGTTCTTGTATTGTGAGAGTTTAAAAACGGTAGACTTGCCTAATTTTGATATATTGAAGGTTGAGTGTATGAAGGGAGTATTTGAGTACTGTGAGAGTTTAGCATCAGAGTGCAAGTCAAGATTAAAGTCGCAGGGATTTGAGGTATCAATTAGAAAGGGAGAATAGCTTATGTTAAATCCGGAAGAATTTAAAAACAAGTTGGAGAAAATTAAAAAGGGAACTGCTAATTCCAGCTCTACTGCCGAGCTGGAGGATGAGGTTTATGTTATACCGGAGGAGTATAAGGGGCATTATTCTGGGGAATGTGGGGATTGTGATTATGACACTAGAATGTTTGAAATTCGTGAAGACACCTTTTGTCATACGGAGATCTTACATTATCGAGAAGATTGTGGACTTGCTCCAATAATACCTTTAGGATATAGGAGCTGTTGCTCTATGTTCTGTGAGTGTGAGAATCTAAAGTCAGTAGATTTGTCTAAGCTTGATACTTCAAAGGTTACAGATATGAGTAGGATGTTTGCGTATTGCGTGGGCTTAGTTTCGTTAGATTTGTCTAAGCTTGATACCTCAAATGTTTTGAGTATGGAGATGATGTTCTGTTGTTGTGAACATTTGGATGAAGTAGATATATCTAACTTTAATATGGCAATGGTAAAAAATACGAGGGGAATGTTTGCTGGGTGTGAGAACTTGGTATTTTTAGATTTATCAGGCTTAGATATGGCAAATGTTACAGATATGAGTATGATGTTCACGAATTGTTGTAGGTTAAAGGGGGTAAAGGTTTCCAACCTTAGTGTCTCACAGGTTAGAGACGGCACAATGGCATTTTATGATTGTAATAGTTTAACTGGGAGATGTAGGACAGAATTAAGAGATTTTGGATTTGATCTATGAAGCGGTGAACTATCTATCAAAATTTGAGATAATGTAAGAATAAAAACAAAAAAAAAAAACAGAAAGGAAGATAACTTATGTTAAGTCTAGAGGAATTTAAGAACAAGCTGAGTGGAATTAGAAAGGGAATTGGTAATCTCAATTGTACTAAGATAGAGAAGAAGGCATACGCTATACCAGAAGAGTATAAGGGTCATTATTCTGGTGAATGTGGGGAGTGTGACTACGACACAAGAATGTTTGAGGAATGTGGATATTTCGAGAGATGCCTTTACTATAAAGAGGATTCTGGTATACCGCCTGTAATTCCTGAGGGGTATACAGACTGTAGGTATATGTTCAGTAATTGCAAAAATCTAACTACATTAGATTTATCTTGCTTTGATGTATCCAAGGTTACGAACATGAGTTGTATGTTCTATGACTGTGAAAGTTTAATCGCATTAGACTTATCGCATTTTGATAC